>OBCQ01000408.1_pt1 | contig 11759 bp, 9 predicted proteins | sample 1517991 | NCBI WGS metagenome assembly OBCQ01 (sample SAMN03418263, study PRJEB22391) | human gut metagenome | biome: human-gut; feature: organic feature; material: feces | host: Homo sapiens | place: Tanzania | collected 2013-01
ACTCTATAATGAACATAACCACAAATAGAGCAAAAATCACTGCCACATCAAGCAGTATTATGCCGACATAGTGCAGGAAACGGTTTTTGCTCTTGCAAAGTGGCAGTATATTCTGTACATTGAGATAGTTAAAGCCACAGAAAATCGCAAATATGAACATACCAAGGCAAAAAATCCTTTCAAGCCACAGCTTTGCTCCGTAAGTATTTTCTATTTCCAATGTCAGGCAAAGCCATATTATGAACAGATATGCGACTGAGGATAGCAGCATTTTCCATGGAGTTCTCGTGCGAAATCCGGGTGGGAGGAAACGGGAAGCACTGTCGTGGATATCTCGTTTAGCAGTATCGGCATTGGCTGCATTATCATGGTTCTGGTATGCATATTGACTTGAATTACCGGCAGCAGAAGTGCTGTGCTGCGCAGGATAATATGACTGCGATACGGCATTTTTTAACTCTGCCACAGACTGGTATCTTGCGGCTGGTGTCATCTGAGTACATCTTTCTGCAATCAGGTTAAGCCGGTGCAAAATTGGAGCAATGTCAGAAGTAAGAGTGATGCTGCCAAGCATTTCGCGCAGTACTATACCGAGAGAATATATGTCTGTTTTTGGAGATGAAGAGCCAAAGCCATACTGCTCGGGAGCTGCATATCCGGGAGTGCCGATAAGCACGGTATCAGACTCGTTTTGGCCGGAAAATTGTTTTGCGGCATTGAAATCTAAAAGCATAGCATAGTTATAACTGGTGATTATGATATTTGAGGGCTTTATATCGCGATGGATTATAGGCGGAGTCATCGAGTGCAGAGCTTCAAGTATATTGCAGAGCATAATCATGTAGCTTCTGATATCGGAAACACTAAGGTCAGAGTTGTCTATTTTTTCCTGCAGGGAGGTTCCGCTTATATATTCTTCGATTACGATAAGCTGGTTGCCATCTTCATAGTAATTGATAATGCGTGGGATACCGGCCACAGGATTGCGATAAAGGTATTCGTACACGCGGATATTGTATACATCAAGGATTTTCTGGACATAAATATTGCCGGAAAGCGCAGATTGAACCAGATAAACCTTGTGCTCTTCATTTAAGGCTGAGATTATTTTGTAATCGCTCATGGTGCATGTATCCTTTCAGGTATCGCTAATGAGGTAGGAATAGTTACAAGTACAAGTATAACAGATAGGAGAAATTTATGAAGCAAAAAAATACAAAAGAATTGGATGATATCCTTGGAAAAACTCATATATCTGATTTTGATAAATTTTGTGTTGAGCAGAAAGGCAGCATGGATCCGGAGCAAAATGCATTTTCAGAGTACATAAAGGATTTGCTTAAAGAAAAGAAAATAACACAGCAGATGGTGTTTTTGAAGGCTGATATTCCGGAAAAATACGGCTACAAGCTTCTGTCAGGCGAAAAACATACCAGGCAGAGGGATATTATCCTGAGGATATGTTATGCTGCAGAGCTTACATTAGATCAGACCCAGAGAGCCTTGAGAAAATACGAGATGCCGCAGCTCTATGCAAAAATCCCGAGAGATGCTCTTCTTATGCTTATTTTTAAGGACCGTCCGGGTGGAATCATAGAAGTGAACGAATTACTCAGCAAAAAAGGTATGGAAATGCTCAGGACAAGTGGTGTGCAGGAGTAGGTTTAGAATATAATTTTACCACCGCTGCGGGGAGAACGGTATTCATACTGTGATGGTATAATAGTCCTACAATTTACAGAGGAGGACTTAAACCATGAAAAAAAGAACTAATTTACTGGCTCTTGTACTGAGTATCACAGCAATCACTTTTACATTATTGGGATGCAGCTCGGATACAGGGCAAAAAAAGAGCATAGCGGCACCGGGAAGCGCACCAGAGACCGGTGGAGGCGGCGCAGATCAGGCATCAGCAGATGAGAGCATCAATGAGCAGGTGCTTGTAGACCAGGATGGCATCAAAATAACTGCGACTGAATATGTGACGGACAGCATATGGGGAGATGGAATTAAGCTTATGGTTGAAAATAATTCGGCCAAGGACTATACAATAGGCTGTGATGCACTTATCGTGAACGATTATATGATCACAGATCTGTTCAGCGCGGATGTTGCGGCAGGAAAGAAGTCGAATGAGGTTATGTATTTATCATCAACAGAGCTTAAAGCAGCCGGAATAGATACAGTAGGACAAATTGAGATGTATTTCCACGCATACGATTCAAACTGGGATAATCTTTTCAAGAATGTATATTCAAAGCTTGAGACATCTGAATTTGCAAACATGGATACGACACCAAACGATGAGGGACAGGAGCTTTACAATGCAAATGGTGTAAGGATTGTTGGAAAAACAGTTGATGAAAATTCCTTCTGGGGAACAGCAATTTTACTTTACATCGAAAACACCTCAGGTCAGAATGTTGGAATAAACGTGGACAACATGTCTATCAATGGATATATGATGACACCGCTGTTTTCAACCACAGTCTATGACGGAAAGAAGTCGATAGATGATATAACCATTATGTCGAGTGATCTTGAGGCAAACGGAATCACGTCGGTCGATCAGGTGGAGCTTAAATTCTATATATACAATGCCGAGAGCTATGATACAATAGCGGATTCGGATGCGATAACATTTACGGCGCAGTAAACAATTAAATATTACTATTTGAATTCATATGAGGAAGATTCTAAGGAGAATCTTCCTTTTTTAATATTTAATCTAAGACGAAATATGATACAATTCAATTATTCAGCACTATAAGCTTTATTTCCTAGAGGCTAGGCTTAAAGTTTACATAAGGGAAATTTTAAAGAATTAATGATGAAATGTAACCCCCACCAAACAAAATCCTACATAATAGATAGAAGGGAGGTTTGTGGAAAATGTACACACAGGAACAGATACTTGATATGTATTTTGATCGCAACCAGCAGGCTGTCAGTGCGACCTCGCAGATGTACGGAGCGAAGCTTACCAGGTTTGCAGACACGATGATAGCACATGAGGATGCGCTGGAATGCGTAAATGACACATACATAGCAGCATGGAACAAGATACCACCGGAGCGTCCTATGCGTTTCCTTTCATGGCTTTACAGGGTATGCCGCAATATCGTATGCGACAGGATTGACTGGAATAATGCTTCAAAGAGAAATTCCAACATGAACTGTATGCTTGATGAGCTTGAGGAGTGCCTTGCAGACAGCAATGTAAAATACGAGGGCGAGCTGTCGGACATTGGAAGGTGTTTATCGGATTTTCTAGGCGGACTGGAGACGGAAAAGAGAGTGCTTTTCGTGAGACGCTACTGGTATGGCATGACGATTGATGAGCTGGCAGATATGAGCGGCAGGAGCAAAAGCAGCGTAAAGACCACACTGTTCAGGATAAGGGCAGAGCTTAAAAAATATCTGGATGAGGAGGGCGTATATCTATGACGAAAAAGGATTTATTTGATGGTTTAAATTACATCGATGACCAAATAATTGAAGAAGCGCAGCCGACCGGAGAATCGGCCGGGTACAGTGATGAAATTTATGTAAAAAATCATGAAACCCATCACGGCGGAAAAGAAGACAAAAACAGGAAAAAGCACAAAAAATTTGCACGGGCAGCAAAAGCGCTTGCCACAGTGGCGGCAGTCCTTGTTGTTGCAGTCTTAGGCACGGAGGTTGTGCGGCTTAATAACCGTATAGATGAGCTGGAGACAAAAACTGCAAATGTGATTTCACAGAATAATGCGCAGAATAATGTCTATGCAGGGATAAAGAGCGGTGCAAAGCTTGGGGATTATGAAGCGGCCTCTGATTACGGGAAATTGTATGATGTGGCAAAAAAAGCCGAGGCTTCCATAAGGAATACTGCATCTGGAGACTTGCTGGAGAGTGCGGATGCAACAGGAATTACGTCTGATGCATCGTCTACAAATAAACAGGAGTCGGCAGCAAATACAGAGTATTCAACAACCAACGTGATGACAGAGGGCGTTGATGAGAGTGATGTGGTAAAGACGGACGGAAAATACATTTACATGGTCGAGGATGGTCAGATATCCATCACGGATATTTCAAAGGGAAAGCCTGGGGAAGAGACGCTGTTTCGTCCTGATTTTGAGGTACCGTCAGATACTGTAGAGGAGCTTTATATCAGTGACGGAAAAATGCTTATCATATCAAACCATGCGGGCGATAAGGATGAGACTATATGCTATAGCTATGATATAGCTGATCCGACAAAACCGGTGCTTATAGGCAAAGCACGTCAGGATGGATTTTACAATACATCGCGCAAAATCGGCAATACGGTATATGTTTTTTCAGACACATATATAAAGACCTCCGATATGAATAAAAATGTGGCGCTGCAGGAGGATAATCTGGAGAAATGGGTGCCTCAGGTAAATGGCAAGGTGATAAGCTATGACTGCTTCTATATAGGAGAGGATACATACTCAGGCACAGTTATTTCGAGCTTTGATGTGGATAAACCGGATAAGACGATAGATGCAAAATGTATTATGAATAATAGCGGCGAGGTATACGTTTCTAGCAATGCTATGTATCTGTATCATTCTGATTGGAGTGCAAGCCGTGAGCTTACCAAAATCAGCAAAATTTCGTTTGAGGATGGAGTGATGAAGACCGGGGAGACGACTTCAGTGAATGGTTATCTTAACGATAAATTTGCAATAAATGAGCAGGGAGGGTATCTGTATGTGCTTCCAACCTCAAATGCCGGCAGTCAGCCTGTCAATTCGCTTCATGTGCTGGATAAGGATATGAATGAGGTTGGTGTGATAAACGAGATTGCACGCGGGGAGAGCATCTATGCAGCCCGCTTTGTTGGAAAATACGTATATTTCATCACATACAGGCAGACGGATCCTCTTTTTGTGGCAGATATATCCGACCCGACAGCGCCAAAGCTTCTCGGAGAGCTTGAGGTGAGTGGATTTTCTGAATATCTGCATATGTGGGATGATACGCACGTACTTGGAATAGGCTATGGTGATTCGCAGCAGAGTAAGATAAAGCTTACTATGTTTGATGTGAGTGATCCGACAAAGCCGGTTGAGGTGAACCAGAAGCTTATCGACAGTTCTGAGAGCTGGAGTAATGAGTTTGTATACAACTACAAGGCTATTCTTGCTGACCCGGAGAAAAATCTGATAGGATTTACTGCGAATGACTACTATCTGTTTTCGTATGACAGTGAAAACGGCTTTAGTCTGGTGGAGCAGCAGGCACTGACCTATAAAAATACAGAAGGCTACAGAGGCATTTACAAGGATAATGATTTCTATGTGGCAGGAAACGGAGAGATAAAGCATTTTAAGCTGGCAGAATAGCGTAAATAATAGTGTTACGCAATAAGATATAAAGACAGGCGGCGAATACCCAAAGAGGGTGTTTGCCGTCTTTTTTGTATAATTTTATATACAAACGAAATGTAACAGCATATTTAAGTATGCAATTCAAGGCAGACGGTGATATAATATCTCTGATTTTGATAAAACGGAGGAACTATTATAATGAATACAGCCTCAAAGACAAGACATGTCTTTATTTTGTTTTTGGCAGATATAGTCTGGGGAATAGCCTTTGTAGCGCAGTCAAAGGGAGGGGATGCAGTTGGAGCATTTTCATTCAACGGCATCCGCTTCCTTATTGGTGCGCTCTGCCTTCTGCCGGTCATAAAAATACTGGATAAGAAAGAGCTGACGGTAAACAGACCTGAAAGCAAAAAGCAAAAGAAAGAGCTTTGGATAGCCGGAAGCTGCTGTGGAATAGCACTTTTCTTTGCGAGCAACCTGCAGCAGCTTGGAATCAGCATGGGCGCAGAATCCGGCAAGGCTGGGTTTCTTACAGCTACATATATACTTATGGTGCCGATACTTGGGATATTCCTCAAAAGAAGATGCGGAGCCAAAATATGGATAGGTGTATTTATTGCACTGATAGGCATGTATTTTCTGTGCATGAATGGGGCATTTTCACTTAGCGGCTCGGATTTGCTTCTGCTGGCAGGGGCATTGTGCTTTGCGATACAGATACTTGTGATAGACCATTTTGTATCACAGGTAGATGCGGTCAGGCTCTCATGCATTGAGTTTTTTGTCACCGGGCTTGGCACATGTATAGTGATGATTTTTACTGATATGGGACCGTCTGCCGGCGGTATAGCGCAGTGGGCGCAGTCGCTTTGCACCTGGGATGCATGGATTCCGATTCTCTATGCCGGTATTTTATCAAGCGGAGTGGGCTATACGCTGCAGATTGTCGGACAAAAGGGCTTAAACCCGGCGGTGGCATCGGTGGCGATGAGCCTTGAGTCGGTGGTTTCTGTGATTGCAGGATGGATTCTGCTGGGCCAGATGCTAGGTGGCAGAGAAATTTTTGGATGTGTGCTCATGTTTATTGCGATAATTATTGCACAGCTTCCGGATAGGGAGTATACTAAATAGGTTACAGTATAAAAATGAAATGTGATTATTCAGAATCACTGAGAACAAAAAAGCACAAGTATAGTGCGGTTTTGCGAATGTGCGTGGGATGAATAGTTACAACGAGACAGGGATTGGATATGAGAAATAATAGTAGAAAAAATTACAGACGCCGCAGACAAAATACAGGAGCTTCACAGATTAAGCTTGTAGGAATAGTGACTGTGATAGTCGTTATAGCGATTATAATAGTTATATCGTGCTTTAATAAAGCAAAAAAAGACAGTAATAAGGCAAAAGACACAGGGGTAGCCACAGAAAATGTGACCGCTGTGACAGAGCAGGTAAGTGAGACGGAGGAAGCAAAGGAGCCCTTTGTACCAAAGGAGTCTGACGCTACAGCAGCAATCGGAGATGAGCTGGAGAGCTCCTATGCCGTAGTGATTGATGAGCAGGACGGCACGGTTGTTGCCGGAAAGAATGCTCATGAGAAAATGTACCCGGCTTCCATGACAAAGGTTATGACAGTGCTTGTAGCAGCAGAGCAGGCTGAGAAAAATGCGATAGATGCAGCAAAGAATGAGAATACGGAAATAGACAGGCAGGCTGTGATAGAAAACAAGCTCAATGAGATTGTGACAATCACAAGAGAAGCCACAGATTATTCATATGTGCATGATTGCAGCACAACAGGCTTTTTAGACGGTGAGCAGGTGCCTCTTCGCGATGTGTTTAACGGAACCATCCTGCCATCAGGTGGAGAATCGGCATATCAGCTTGCGGTTTATACAGCAGGCTCCATGGAAGCATTTGTCGATATGATGAACCAGAAGGCAGCAGAGCTTGGTATAGGCCAGACCACACATTTTGCAAACCCTGTCGGCATATATGATGAGAACAATTACAGCACAGCCTATGATATGGCGGTCATCATGCAGGCAGCGATGCAGGACGACATTTGTAAAACAGTACTTTCAAATCATACATATAGCACGGCTGCAACACCGCAGCATCCGGAAAACCTGAACATATCGAATCTGTTCCTGCGCCGAATAGAGGACAGGATGACAAGCGGCGAGGTAATCGGTGCAAAGACAGGCTTTGTAAATCAGTCCGGCAACTGTGCGGTCAGCTATGAGAAGGCAGCAAGCGGAAAGACATATATATGTGTGACAGCAGGCGCTTCAAGCGGATGGCACTGTATAGATAATCATGTGTATCTATATAATACATACACAAAGTAGTCAGCATAGCTGATTTTAAGGAGCACAGATATGGCGGGAAATCAAGGCAATTACAGGGAAAACCCCACGCGTAATGAGAAGAAATACAAAAAAGCCAACGGACAGCCGAGACTAAAGGAGAAAAACAGCCGGGCAAAAAGCGATAATGTATGTCCGTATGCGAAGAAATGTGGCGGCTGCGACTATCAGGGCGTAGAATATAAGGAACAGTTAAAAACCAAGCAGACATACATGAAAAAGCTTCTAAAGCCTTTTTGTTTTGTGGAGCCGATTGTCGGCATGAAAAATCCGCTCTATTATCGTCACAAGGTTCATGCAGCGTTCGACTGTACGAGGCGCGGTCAGATTGTGGCGGGAGTCTACAGGAAAAACACACATGATGTGGTGGATATCGAAAGCTGTATGATAGAGGAGCAGGAGTCAGATGAGATAATAAGGGACATAAAGGATATGCTCCGCTCATTCAGGATAAAGACCTATGATGAGGACACCGGCTATGGGCTTCTCAGACATGTGCTCGTGAGAAAGGGCTATGCAACAGGGCAGATAATGGTAGTGCTTGTCCTGGCATCGCCGATACTTCCATCGAAGAACAATTTCGTAAAAGCACTCAGAAAAAAGCATCCAAATATCACGACAGTGGTGCTCAACGTGAATGATAAAAAGACAAGCATGGTGCTCGGAGACAGAAACATCACGCTTTATGGCAAGGGATTCATAGAGGATAAGCTGTGCGGCTGCACCTTCCGCATCTCACCAAACTCGTTTTATCAGGTGAATCCGGTGCAGACGGAGCTTTTATACGAAAAAGCCATTCACGAGGCACATCTGACCGGCAAGGAGCGCATAATCGATGCATACTGCGGCACCGGAACCATAGGCATCATAGCAGCGAAAAATGCAGGTGAAGTCATCGGAGTCGAGCTAAACCGTGATGCAATCCGCGATGCAGTTACCAATGCAAAGCGAAACGACATCAGAAATATCCGCTTCTACAATGATGATGCCGGAAAATTCATGGTTGAGATGGCACAAAAGGGTGAGAAAGCGGATGTTGTCATAATGGATCCTCCAAGAACCGGCAGCGACGAGGCATTTTTATCATCGGTTGTCAAGCTGTCGCCGGAGAGGGTGGTGTATGTGTCATGTGGTCCGGAAACACTGGCGAGGGATTTAAAGTATCTCACAAAGCATGGGTATACAGTGAAGCGTGCCACACCGTATGACTGCTTTCCATTTACAAGCCACATTGAAACGGTTTGTTGTCTTACTTTCAAAGGGCGCTAAAGCTCCGGTGGACCTTTGCTCAGCGCGGACCGAAGTGGAACGGAGACTGGACTTAAGGTTTCTTCGCTGTATTTTGCACAGATTAAGAAGAAATGCGGACTGGATGTGGGAGAGAACTTTAATCTGCCAAAATCAGAGAATGCGAGACAGCCACAATGCACACCGGAGAAGAAAGAAGCGTAAAAAGGACATTCCTGAACCGTAATTATTACGGGTCAAGGGATGTCCTTTTTGGTTGCCTTGGAGTGTTCAAAGGACAAGGTAATGAAGTATTTAGACTGATAAGAATAATATCTATCTTATCTAATCTAGAGATAAGGATGGATAGGATAATTGTACAGATTGAAAAAATCACGTTTTCGTGATACACTTTTCTTAAATCTGTTGGAAAAATGACGGAGGATGACATGGCAGTCAGTTACAAAAAATTATTCCATTTACTGATAGAAAAAAATATGACTAATGCACAGTTGCAACAGGAGGCGGGCTTCTCCGCAAATATCATCACACGGCTGAAACGTAATGGGTATATTTCCCTCGAAAGCGTAGAGAGTATATGCCGTGTTCTGAACTGTGGCGTTGACGATATTCTGGAATTTGTACCAGAGGATAACGGAGGGAAAGAGAATGGTTGATACCAAAAAGGAACAGGAACGTGATGAACTGCACCGTGCAATATGGGCGATTGCAGATGAACTGCGTGGAGCAGTCGATGGTTGGGACTTCAAAAATTATGTTCTTGGCACGATGTTTTATCGCTATATTTCTGAAAACCTGTGTAATTACATAAACAGCGGTGAAATTGATGCAGGTAATACTGAGTTTGATTTTGCAAAAATGCCTGATGAGGATGCAGAAGAAGCAAAAGAAGGACTGGTAGAGGAAAAAGGATTTTTTATTCTTCCGAGTGAACTTTTCTGTAATGTTCGAGCCAATGCTGCGAATGATGAAAACTTAAATGAAACACTGGAGCGTGTGTTCCGTCACATTGAGGAATCAGCGAAAGGCAGTGAGGCAGAGAGCGACTTTGCCGGACTGTTCGATGACTATGATGTAAACAGCAATAAATTGGGTTCTACCGTTGCAAAGCGAAATGAAAAACTTGTAAAACTGCTGAATGGCGTAGGCGAAATGAATCTAGGAGATGTAAAAGACCATTCCATTGATGCCTTTGGTGATGCGTATGAGTACCTTATGACTATGTATGCATCGAATGCCGGAAAATCTGGTGGAGAGTTCTTTACTCCGGCAGACGTGTCAGAATTGCTCACACGTCTTGGAACTGCAGGAAAAACGGAAATAAACAAAGTATATGATCCAGCTTGTGGTTCTGGTTCATTGCTTCTGAAGGCTGAGAAAATTCTTGGAAAGGATGCTATCCGTAACGGTTTTTATGGACAGGAGATCAATATCACAACGTACAACCTGTGCCGTATTAATATGTTTCTGCATGATGTGGGATTTGATAAATTTAATATCGCCTGTGAAGATACATTGCTTAGCCCACAGCACTGGGATGATGAGCCGTTTGAGTTGATAGTGTCTAATCCACCGTACTCTATCAAGTGGGCTGGAGACGAAAATCCATTACTCATCAATGATCCACGATTTGCTCCGGCTGGAGTTCTGGCACCGAAAAGCAAAGCGGATATGGCATTTATCATGCACAGCCTGTCATGGCTTGCGTCTAACGGAACTGCTGCCATTGTATGTTTTCCAGGAATTATGTATCGTGGCGGTGCAGAGAAGAAAATCCGAAAATATCTGGTGGACAACAACTATGTGGATTGTATTATTCAGTTGCCGAGTAACCTGTTTTTTGGAACTTCGATTGCAACCTGTATCATGGTGATGAAAAAGAACAAGACGGACAACAAGACGTTGTTTATTGATGCCACAAGCGAGTGCGTGAAGGTCACGAACAATAATAAGCTGACACCGGAGAATATTGACCGTATTGTGGATGTGTTTGCTAAGCGTGAGGAAGTGGAGCATTTTGCACATCTGGCAAGCTATGAAGAAGTATCTGGCAATGATTATAATTTGTCTGTATCTACATATGTCGAAGCTGAAGATACCAGAGAGAAAATTGACATCGTGAAGTTGAATGCGGAAATTAAGGAAATTGTTGCTCGTGAGCAAGTGCTACGTGATGAGATTGATAAGATTATTGCGGAAATCGAAATGGGGTAAATGTTTGTATGGATGAACTTAAAAATTTAAATGAGATTGGTAAAGGGATTGATAAACAGTGGGTGTGGGGAAACAAAGATAGTTATTATAGAAGTTGTGATTATCTTCAAAAAATTAATTATTGTATACAGGATTTAAACAGAGAGTTTCATAACTTATCAGATAAAACTATGAAAGAGCTAGTGTTTATAATTGTGTTAGTTGATTGGATATGTGAAGCATGTACTGAACTTCCAAAGATTTTAAGGAAGGATATTGTTGATAAAGATAATTACCTTGAGAAGGCAGAAGTTGTAGAATCATTGAAATTTTTTAAGGCATTACGGTCTTTTGTGGTGGCACATCCACTAGGTACAAATAGACATGGAAAATTTGGGCTTGATGGTGATTTTATTTGCGTAGATATTATGAGCAAAACTTCAATGATTACAAAACAACTTTCAAGGGACAGTGATTGGTATCATTTAGATTTTAATGGACTGAGGGAAAGTACAAAGAATCAAAAAGCTGATTACATTTTAAATGTGTATTCGCAAAAGGCTGACGGAATGCATTTTTTCAAATATATAGGAATTGAGTTAGA
>OBCQ01000409.1_pt1 | contig 11751 bp, 8 predicted proteins | sample 1517991 | NCBI WGS metagenome assembly OBCQ01 (sample SAMN03418263, study PRJEB22391) | human gut metagenome | biome: human-gut; feature: organic feature; material: feces | host: Homo sapiens | place: Tanzania | collected 2013-01
CTGATACAGTGGTTTTATTTCCCGAAATGTGGTATATATATATTTATGTTTATATTTATATGTATATGTATATTTATATGTATATTTAGACGACTTCGCACACGCAAACCTGCATTACCGCTGGCATATGGTGTGTTCCGAAGAAATATATGAACTGCCACAAGGTTCCATTAAACCTCGGTAATGATAGAAAGCAGATTGATATAACAGACTATCAGGATACATTTTTTGTGGCTGACTTCATATATTTCTGAGGAATATACCATATGCCGGCGCACATTCAAAGCCTGCAGGTGCGAAGTCCCATCATATAAAAAAGTAATATATAGCACAGAGGAAACAAACCATGAAAATAGTATTTTTAGATTCCAAAACAATTGGTGACGACATCGACCTTTCCGAATATGACAAGCTCGGGGAGGTTGTCAAATATGATTTTTCGACAACAGAGGAAGCAGCGGAGCGCACAAGGGATGCTGATGTGATTGTTTTAAATAAGGTCGAGGTAAATGAAAAATCTATAGGACAGGCAAAAAATTTAAAGCTCGTATGTGTGACTGCAACAGGCACAAACAATCTGGATAAAGAATATCTGGCAAAAAGAGGCATTGAATGGAGAAATGTCGCAGGGTATTCTACAGAGACCGTGGCGCAGCATACGTTTGCACTGCTATTTTACCTGCTTGAGAAGCTGAGATATTATGATGATTATGTGAAGAGCGAGAAATATGTGGGCGATACGTCGTTTACGCATTTTTCAAATGTGTTTCACCAGATTAGCGGTATGACCTGGGGCATCGTGGGGCTTGGAAATATCGGAAGACGCGTGGCTGATATCGCAAAGGCTTTTGGCTGCCATGTGGTTTATTATTCTACATCAGGAAGAAACTCGCAGCCGGGCTATGAGAGGGTGGATTTTGATACTCTGCTTGCCACGTCTGATATCGTGTCGGTGCATGCACCGCTCACGGATGATACACTTGGTCTGATGGACAAGGCTGCATTTGAAAAGATGAAAAAATCTGCGATATTTTTAAATCTTGGCAGAGGTCCTATAGTGAATGAGGCGGATCTGGCACAGGCACTTATGGATGGAGAGCTTGCGGCGGCAGGTCTTGATGTGCTGGCGCAGGAGCCTATGAGTGAGGACAATCCGCTTCGTGCGATAAAGGATTCAAACAAGCTGATTATCACACCGCATATTGCGTGGGCAAGCGTTGAGGCAAGAACAAATCTGATGCACATTATATACAGTCAAATTGAGGACTTCTTTGCTAATTAGGAAATATAATTTAAAATCAAATCGCAACATTAAGAGAAAGCAATAAGAGAAAGCCTTAAAGAGGAAGCATTTAGAGAAAGCATTAAGAGGCAATATTAAGAGGCAGAAATGAGCATCAAATTTGAGATAACAAAACAAAACAACATACATTTTGGAATTGCAGCAGCAGCGGCAGCGCTGACAGGTTACTTTACATCGGCAAGCTGGTGGGTGATTCTTTTGTTTGCGGCAGTATATTTTGGGCTTGCAAATGTGAAGCTTGAGCTTCCGGTGAAGATGTCGTGGCTTTGGGCTGCGATACTGCTTGTCATCGGAGCGATACTATCTGTTTTTTCGGTGCAGTATGTGCTGCTGACGGATGAGGACTTTGTGAAAACCACCGATATGGTCTGCGTGGTAAATGTGGTTCTGGCACTTGCCATATATCTGGTGATACTTTTTATCACAAACAACACGAGGCTGACATGTACCATAGCATCAATTGCCATACTGGCGTTTGGGTTTATAGATTATTTTGTCTATGAATTCCGTGGCAATGAGTTTACGTATGCAGATTTGAAGTCAGCGGGAACAGGACTTTCCGTCGTAACAAAATACAAATTCGTCATAGACTACAAATTTTTGTATGTGATTCTGGCGGCTGTTTTGTATATCATGCTGGTAAGGCGCATAGAAGTGCAGTTCGAGTCAGCTATCCATATGAGGATTATTTCAATTCTTCTCACAATAATATGCGTGCTGTATGTCATTATGAATTCCATGTCACTGAACACCGAGACCTGGGAGAAAAAGGGCACGTACAGAAACGGCTATCTGCTGAACTTTATGCTCGGAATAAGGGATAGCTTTGTGAAGGCACCTGATGGCTACAGCAAGGCAGCAGTTGACAAGATAGCGGGCAATTTCAAGGAAACGGACAGCTCATATTCGCAGTCTGATGCGAAAAATCCGACGATTATTGTCATAATGAATGAGTCGTTTGCGGATTTGTCGGTGGTGGGAGATTTTGAGACCAACACGCAGGTCACACCGTTTATGGATTCTCTGAGTGAAAATACGCTTAAAGGCTATGCTCTTTCGTCCGTGTACGGTGCGAAGACGCCAAACTCTGAGTGGGAATTTGAGACAGGAAACTCGATGGCATTTCTGCCGGATGGCTCGGTGGTTTATCAGCAGTATATAAATGATGACCCGACATCCATAGTCTCAAACCTGAAGAATATCGGCTATACGACGGTTGCGATGCATCCGTACTATGCGACAGGCTGGAGTAGGAACAAGATTTATCCGCATCTGGGCTATGATGAGACTTACTTTATAGATGATTTTGACCAGACAAAGATACTCAGGGAATATATCACTGACCAGGAGCTCTATGATAAGATTATTGACCGCTACGAGAAAAAGAGCGATGACGAGAAGCTTTATATCATGGGAGTCACGATGCAAAACCACGGCGGCTACGGTGAGAGATATGACAATTTCAACCAGGAGGTTTACAAGGTTGGAGCGTCATACACTGATGCGAACCAGTATCTGTCACTTTTGAATGAGAGTGACAAGGCACTCGAAAATCTCATCACATACTTTAAGGGTGTGGATGATCCGGTAGAGATTGTGTTTTTTGGAGACCACCAGCCGGGATTATGCAATAATTTTATCAAGCTTTTAAATGGCAAGGGCAATTCCGGACTTACGGAGCAGGAGCTTGAGAATCTGTACAAGGTGCCGTTTTTCATATGGACCAATTACGAGACGGATGCACAGACAGTTGATGTGACGAGCCTCAACTATCTGTCCACACTGACGCTTGAGAGAGCCAACATAGATCTGCCGGCATACAACCGGTTCCTCGCGGAGCTGATGGAGAAGATTCCGGCGATAAATTCAAGGGGCTATTATTCGAAAAAGAATGAGTGCTTCATGCATGTGGATGAGGCAACAGGAGACGAGGCAAAATGGATAAAGGCATACAATATCCTGCAGTACAATTCGATGTTTGACGAGAAGGACAGAAGCTCGCTGCTGTTTCCGTACCTGAAATAATGTGATGATTTGAAGCAGCCATAAATACACATATGAGAAAATGAATTAATATAACTATTCAGGGAGCTAATAATGAAGCTAAGTGATTTATTACAATTTGATAACATAATTGTGCAATGTCATGATAATCCGGACGCAGATGCACTGGCAAGCGGCTTTGGAGTCTATGAATACCTGAGGATGAATGGAAAAAGTCCCAGACTTGTATACGGAGGCAGGAATATCATACACAAGAGCAATCTGGTGCTTATGGTAGACAGTCTTGACATACCGATAGAGCATGTGGATTTTTTAGACAATCCGCAGCTGCTTGTGACTGTCGATTGTCAGTACGGTGGTGGGAATGTCACATTTTTCAAGGCAGAAAATGTAGCTGTCATAGATCACCACAGAGTATCGGGAGAGCTTCCTGCTATGAACCGTGTCATGAGCTATATGGGCTCATGTGCGACAATTGTGTGGGATATGCTGCGTGAGGAGGGAGTAGAGATAAATCGAAACCTGGCAACAGCACTGTATTATGGACTTTACACCGACACCGGAGAATTTACCGAGATAACACATTCGCTTGATAGGGATCTGCGCGATGAGGCGGATTTTGACAGCACTATAGTGGCCAAATTCCGAAATGCCAATATGTCACTTGAGGAGCTGGACATAGCCGCAACAGCGTTGCTGGGGCGCGATTATATAGAGGAATATCGTCTGGCGATCGTAAAGGCAGGGGCATGTGACCCGAATGTACTCGGCATCATAAGCGATTTTGTGCTGGAGGTGGATGCTATTGACATATGTATGGTATTTTCAGTGATTAAGAATGGAGTGAAGCTTTCGTTTAGAAGTTGCATAAAAGAGATTAGCGCAAGCGAAATGGCGCAGGAAGTGTGCAGGGACATAGGCTCCGGCGGAGGACATTATTACAAGGCCGGTGGATTTATTCCGATGGATCTGCTGATAGACAGCTATAATGTCTACTGCAGAGAAAAAGACGTGACACCAAGATTTCAGTACAGCAGCGATGGTACACACAAACGTCCTTCGGATTCTGCAATCAAATCATTATTGGAAGAGAGGATTTTTGATTATTTAAACGATACAAATATAATTTACGGAGAAGATTTTGATACGAGTGGCTTCAAAAAAGTGGATTATAAAAAACGTCCGATACCGATGGGATATATCATTGCAAAGGATATACTGCCTGTGGGCTGCTGCATGGGAGTGCGGACAGCTAAGGGGGATATCTCAACACCGGTTGGTGAGGATACGGTAGTCATAATAGGAGAAGACGGCAGTGTACGGATTTTAAATCTGGACAGGCTGAACAAAAGCTTCAGGATATACAAGGACTGGCGGTTTACTGTGAAACAGACAGATTATGTGCCGAAGTTCAAGAATAAGGATACGGAGACTATAGTGGATGGAATGGCACATGCCAGAGTGTGCATACCTGTTGAGGAGGATTTTTCAAGGGCATTTGTGCTAAAGCACAAGGTAAAGCTATTTAAGAATAAGGATGACAGCAGTTATATATCAGGCAGACCTGGAGATATTATGGTTCTGCCAAATGATGACAGAAATGAGGCATATATGATAAGCAAGACAGAATTTGAAAAGACACATATAGCAAAGGGGGAGAAAGAAAACCGTAAAAAAGCGGTCGTTTTCGACCTTGATGGAACACTTCTCTATACACTTGAGGATTTAAAAAATGCAACAAACTATGCATTAAAACAAAAGGGCATGCCGGAGCGCACACTCGATGAGGTGCGCAGATTTGTGGGAAACGGAGTCAGACTGCTGATGGAGCGTGCAGTGCCACAGGGAGCAGACAATCCAAAGTTTGAGGAGACCTTTGCATTATTCAAGGAATACTATGATGCGCATTGTAACGACAATACATCGCCATATGATGGTATCATGGATCTGCTCGAGGAGCTTAAGGTGCGCGGCATCAAAATGGCTATCGTATCAAACAAGATAGATTTTGCAGTAAAATCGCTGGACAAGCTGTATTTTAAGGATTACATGACAGCAGCCATCGGCGAGATGGAGGAGGAAGGCATCCGCAAAAAGCCGGCGCCTGATATGGTGCAGAAGGCACTAAAGGAGCTTGGAGTGACACAGGATGAGGCAATCTATGTGGGGGACTCCGATGTGGATATCGCCACAGCGAAAAACTCAGGTCTGGAGTGCGTATCTGTCACATGGGGCTTCAGGGATGTAGAGTTTTTGAAGGAGCATGGTGCAACAAATCTGATAGATGAACCGGTCGAATTGTTAAATTACGTATAATCAGGAGAACTTTGATTTATGCTTTCAGAAAAGGGACTATTGATAATTGAAAAGCTGGCAGAGCACAACAATGAGCTTGTCACATCAAAGGCTCTTGCTGCGTCCACAGGTATGTCAGAGCGAAGTGTGAAGACATATCTGAAGGAGGTGGCTGATTTTTGTGAGCAAAACTCTATGACGCTCGACAGAAAGCCGGGCAAAGGCATGAAGCCGTGCTTTAGCGATGCGCAGATAGGAAAGATTCTGGATGTGGCAGGGCGAAAATCGGCAGCAGTATCGCAGAAGAAGCGACAGAACTACATATCGTATATTCTGCTAAGTGGCTGGGATACATACACATATGCACTTTTTTCGGAGGAGTTAAACGTCAGCAAAAATGTCATCATGGATGATATAAATGAGCTTGACGCAGAGCTTCTGCTCTTTGGCATTAAGGTGCACAGAACGGCGGGCTACGGAATATATGCGACAGGCAGTGAGCTTGATATCAGAAAAGCCATGAGGCATTTCTGCAGATATCCAATCAGTGATAAGCAGGTTATCAAGACCGATGACCACAGGCTTTCAAGACGCGCGGCCGAGGTGATAGCCAATAATTTCAGAAGCGTAAATCTGTCGATGGCAGTTGACATGATACATCATGTGGAGAGACGCTTTGATATCATCTTTACGGATTACACATTTCAGATGCTGGCAGAGTACATAGCCATTGCACTTTTCAGGGTGGATGTGGAAAAGGAACTGAAAACGGATGAGTTAGATTTGTCGAACCGAATGTGTGATATTGCAAGTGATGGGGATGCGGGCACCGAAACAGAGCAGCAGGTACAGAAAAATGGATTCATAATGACAGAGCATGAGAACATGGCAAGGGAGGCAGCAGGCTTTCTGGAAAGATATCACGGCATCAGCCTCTCACAGCCTGAAATCATGTATCTGGCAATGCTTTTTTCCTGTGCCGAGGGACAAAACCGCGTTGTCATGTCCTGTGAGGAGGCGCTTAGCATAGAGGATGAGATGATAGTGTATCTGTCAAATCTTCTCGCAGCCAATCTGATTGAAAATGAGCTTCTACGTGAGAGCATGCGTAGCTTTTTACCGGGTTCCATTGCGAGGACTCATTTTGGCATAGAGATAGACAATCCGTTTCTTTCGGATATCACACAATCGTATGCCAGTCTCTTTACGGTATGCTTTACTGTATCGAGATATTATGAAAAGTACACAGGTGCCATGCCGAGCGAGAATGAGATAGCTTTTATTGCCTTGCAGGTGGGAGGTGCCCTGCACAGAAATCCTATGACAGTGCGCGCAGTGTTAATCGGTGCAGCAGGCTATGCGACCGGCAGTATAATAGCGGGCAAAATAGAAAACAGGGTGCCGGATGTAAAGATAGTAAGCATTTTGTCGTCAGACCGCATAGAGCATATTGACGAGTATGACTGCGACCTCATACTCTCGACCATAGACACACAGGCAGATATCCACAATGATATGAGATTTCTGTATGTTTCTCCACTAATCAGTGCGCAGGATGAGAAAAATATCAGAAACAAGTGCTTTGAGCTCATGACCGGCCAGAGCGCGGAGGTCAGCGAGTTTTCACAGATGCTGTCGGAGGAATTTATCATATTTGAGAAAAAGGCGAAAAACCGCAAGGATGTTTTAAAGCGTGCGTGCCAGCTTCTCATAAACAAAGGAATAGTGCAGAGCGAGTTTGCGAGGGATGTACTGGAGCGTGAGAAGGTGGAGGCAACCGCCGTGGGCTGCAATATAGCCATACCGCACGGAAAGCCTGAGCATGTAAACCGCTGCCAGATACTTGTGATACGTCTCGACAAGCCGATAGAGTGGGGCGAGAGGATGGCAGACATGATATTTCTGCTTGCGATAAACTTTGACAGTGTCAACACGACAAAGGCATTTTTCCATGATTTCACGAAGCTTCTGAATGAAAATGGAGCGACGGACAGGCTCAGGGAGGCTGCGACACCTCATGAGCTTTGTGCAGCTATCCGGAAAGAGCTGGGGTGGAACTGAATATCACATTAATACAAAATTGCACCAGAGATGGTGCAATTTTGAATTTTGGGGAATATTGAAAAAACTTATACCGCACAGTACAATAAAACCATAGAAAGCAACGGACATATGACAGGCTGATGAATAGCAGAGGGAGATACAGTTAATCATATGTGTGAGCGAAATAAACAAACAAACCAATAATTTTAAATTCAGGAGGACAAAACTATGGTAAGCAAGACAATGGTAGTAAAAGCAGCAGAGGGACTTCACATGAGACCGGCAGGAGTTATCGCAAGAGAGGCAGGCAAGTTTGATTCAGACGTAACAATCGTATTCGGTGACAAGAGAATCAACGCAAAGAGCCTTGTAAACATCATCGCAGCATGCATCAAGAAGGATGCAGAGATTACATTCGAGTGTGAGGGAGCTGACGAGGAGGCAGCACTTGCAAAGATGGAAGAGCTCGAGGCAGACAACTTCGGAGATTAATCAACAAACAAAGTCAATCGGAGGTGTGATATGTACAAAGGAATCGCCGGCTCAGAAGGAATCGGAATCGGAAATGTGGTCATTATCGAAGAGCATGAGATAGTGATTGAGAATAAGAAAATTACAGATACAGACGCTGAAATCGCACGTCTCCAGGGAGCCATTGAGAAATTTGTAAATGATACAAACGCTATGGCAGACAGAATGGAAAAGACAGTCGGAGCAAAGGATGCGGATATCCTTCGCGGACATATCCAGATGCTTCAGGATCCGACCATAGAGGAGCAGATTACAGCGCTCATAGTAAGTGAGAAAATCACGGCAGAGAAGGCACTCGACCAGGTGCTTGAGCAGACAGCAGAGATATTTGCACAGATACCTGATGAGCTTTTGCAGCAGAGAGCAACAGATTTCAGGGATATCAAAGCCAGAATCCTTAAGATTCTGCTTGGAATCGAGGACTACGATATTTCAGCTGCTCCGGCAGGCACAGTGCTCGTGGCACATGACCTGACACCATCCATGACAGCAGGTATCGTGGCAGAGAATATCGCAGGAATACTCACAGAGGTGGGCGGCAGAACCTCCCACTCAGCAATACTTGCAAGAGCTATGGAAATCCCGGCAGTTCTCAGTATTGACGGAATCTGTACATCTGTCAAAAATGGTGACAGAGTGGTACTCAACGGAACAAGCGGAGAGGCAATCGTAAACCCTGACGCTGAGACAGAGCAGAAATTCGCTGGGCTACTTGAGGAATACAAAAAAGAGAAAGAGCTCTTAAAGAAATTTGCGGGTGTGCCGACAGTATCAGCAGACGGCACAAAGGTAGAGCTTGTATGCAATATCGGAAAGCCGGAGGACGCAAAGAAAGCTGTAGAGTGTGACGGAGAGGGAATAGGACTTTTCCGTACAGAGTTCCTTTTCATGGACAGAGACACAATTCCTACAGAGGAAGAGCAGTTTGAGGCATACAAATCAGTAGCAGAGACAATGAAGGGCAAGCCTGTCATCATCCGTACACTTGATATCGGAGGCGACAAGGAAATCCCATATCTGGGCCTTGAGAAAGAGGACAACCCATTCTTAGGTTACAGAGCTATCAGATTCTGCCTTCAGAGAACAGACATCTACAATACACAGCTTCGTGCACTTGTGAGAGCCAGTGCATTCGGCAGAATAAAGATAATGGTTCCGCTTGTGACAGGCGTAGATGAGCTTCGCAGTGTAAAGGCAATGGTAGCTGACATCATGAAAGAGCTTGATGCAGAGGGCATTGCATACAACAAGAACCTCGAAATCGGTATCATGATGGAGACACCGGCAGCCTGCATGATGGCGGATGTGCTTGCAAAAGAGGCAGCCTTCTTCAGTATCGGAACAAACGACCTGACAGGCTACACTATGGCAGTAGACCGTGGAAACTCAAAGGTAGCATACCTTTATTCAGCCTTCAATCCGGCAGTGCTTCGCGCAATCAAGCGTATCATCGAGTGCGGTAAGAAAGAGGGAATCATGGTAGGCATGTGTGGAGAGGCAGCAGCAGATCCAAAGCTCATTCCGCTGTTACTCGCATTCGGACTTGATGAGTTCTCAGTGAGTGCCACAAGTGTGCTTAAGACCAGAAAGACCATCGCAGACAGCAGCATGGCAGAATGCAAGGCATTGGCAGACAAGGTAATGGCATGCGCTACAGAGGCAGAGGTACAGGCAGTGCTTGCGCAGCAGTAGATGCTAAATCCAAACAAGTATAAAAGTTAGTAAAAGAGTATAAATAAGAGTAAAATATAAAAGTATAACATTGAAATTTATTATAAAGACGGCTGAACCGGTGGGGACCGGGACGGCCGTCTTTTTTGCATACGTAGAATGTGAGATGAATGTTTAGTTATTTACGATTTAGTTATTTATGATTAACTAAATTACGATTGACTAAATCGTATATAAGTAATAAAATATTGTGTATAGAAATGGAGGGAGAAGGGCTATGTTTATAGGAAGAGAAAAAGAGCTTGCAACTTTAAACGGATTATATAATTCGGATAAATTTGAATTCGCAGTAATATACGGCAGACGAAGAGTGGGGAAGACAGCTCTCATAAGTCATTTTATACAGGATAAAAAAGCAATATATTTTATGGGAGTAGAGAGCAACGAAAAGCAGAATCTGGAGAACTTTAGTCAGGCAATCATGGAATATGCTTCAGGAATAATGCCGGGGACTTCATTCGTGTCATTTCAGGCTGCAATAGAATATGTATTTAAATTATCAACTGCCAGAAACCTGTCTCGAAAGTCAAGTCGTCGGCTTCACCTGTCATAGACGAGTATCCATATGTGGCAAAAGCTTCGAAAAGCATGGCTTCAACCTTGCAGATGCTTATTGATAAAAATAAAGATAATTCTAAAATGATGCTTATATTATGTGGCTCATCTATGTCTTACATGGAAGATAATGTGCTGGCGTATAAGGCACCTTTGTATGGCAGAAGAACTGCCCAGATGAAAATACTTCCGTTTGATTTTGAGGATAGCTGCAAATATTTCAACGGATTTTCAGCAGAGGATATGGCTCTGATATATGGTATTGTTGGTGGTACTCCGCAATATCTTTTACAGATGAATGACAGCATAAGTGTAGAGGACAATATAAAAAATGTGTTCCTCAACCCCGCATCAGCAATCTTCGAGGAACCTGAAAATCTGTTAAAGCAGGAAGTCCGTGAACCTGCTGTATATAATGCAATAATAACAGCAGTAGCAACAGGCAGCTCCCGTATGTCGGAAATCGCAACCAAGATAGGCGAAACGACAAGTGTATGCTCACAGTATATGAAAAATCTGATTAATCTTGGCTTAATACGGAAAGAAACTCCATATGGCGAAAAGGAGTCCAGAAAATCAATATATGCAATAGCTGATAATATGTTTAGATTCTGGTATCGGTTTATACCTGATAATAATTCTATCATTAGCAGAGGTGCAACAGAACTTGCGTATAAAAGAATTGCTCCAAATCTGTCAGATTATATGGGCAGGATATTTGAAGAAATATGTAAGCAGTATTTGTGGAAATTATTGATTAATGGAGAAGCACCTGTGGAATTTAATGATCTTGGACGATGGTGGGGAACAGATCCACAAGAGAGAATACAGACAGAAATTGATATAATGGGTGATCAGGATAAAAGCACTGCATTGTTTGGAGAATGTAAGTGGATAAATGAAAATGTGGATGTAAAAGTACTCGAAAAGCTGAGAATGTCCATTTATTTTTATTCGCAAAAAAAGGATTTACCCAAGGGTGCATTGAGGAAGCTGGAAAAATGGGAAATGTGTCGCTGGTGACATATGATCAGATATATGAATATTTAAAAGATAGAGGGATAACTGCTTTTTAAGTATATATGGATTTTTTACTGAATTTAATCAAAGTTGAGGATATAAGATGTACAAGATATTAATAGTCGAGGATGATGAAACAATTCGTAATGGAATAAAGACATTATTAGAATTACAGGGATATTATGTTGATATTGCTGTAAATGGTGTGGACGGTTTAAATAAATTCGATGAAACATATAGCCTGGTTATTATGGATATAATAATGCCGT
>OBCQ01000410.1_pt1 | contig 11745 bp, 7 predicted proteins | sample 1517991 | NCBI WGS metagenome assembly OBCQ01 (sample SAMN03418263, study PRJEB22391) | human gut metagenome | biome: human-gut; feature: organic feature; material: feces | host: Homo sapiens | place: Tanzania | collected 2013-01
CCAGGCTGGTGCTCGACAGCATCGAGGTGCTGACCGATACGGCCAATGAATTCTCGACATTCGCAAAACTCTATACCGAGGAGATGGTGCCTATCGACCTGGACCGCATGGCGTCCGACCAGATTTCAATGTTCGACGACAAGGACAATATTACTTTCCAGTATTTCGGACTGAAGGACGCGCTGGTAATGGGGCCTAAGCCGCAGCTGATCCGCGTGTTCGTGAACCTGCTGACCAATGCCGTGCAGGCTATCGAGAACCAGCAGACGGAGGACATGGAGGCAGGGCGCGAGCCGAAGCATGGACAGATAATCCTTTCTGTCAGAAACAGTTCCAAGGAAGGGTTCTATGATATCGTGGTGGAGGACAACGGTCCCGGCATCAAGGACGAGAACCGCAACAGGCTGTTCACGCCGAATTTCACCACGAAGAGCAGCGGAACGGGACTGGGTCTTGCGATTTGCCGCAATATCCTGGAGCGCTGCGGCGGAGAGATTTCGTACAGCAAATCGTTCTCCATCCAGGGGGCCTGCTTCACGGTAAGATTCCCGAAGAACATTGCGAAATCCTGATCGTCAGGACACTTTAGAACAATATTTGCTATATTGTACTCACTCCCGCGCGAGAGCCGACACTTGGTTAAGAACAGGCGGAAGACAGAGTTAACTCCTCACGCACGGGAGCAGGAAAGAGGTTAGTGTGGAGCACAAACACCTGTCAGTCAGCAATATAGCTAATTTCAGAGTTAGAGTTTCGTCAACTCTGAAATTAGTCAAACAGCTGAGACTCAAAACATTACGCCCCACGCAAGCTCACAATGAAGCCCTCCACTCGGGCAGCATTGACAGCAACTTAAAGCCCGATAGAGCATAGGTAACTTGGAGCCCGATAGGGCGTGGGCAAGTCCCTCCCCCGAGGGGAGGGATTTAGGGAGAGGGTAACGAATATAAAAGCGCGTGGGCCGACAATGGTCTTGGTCAACAACAGACTGAAACAATGGTATCCCACACGCGAGGCACGAAACGAAATTTAGCAGTTGGATTTCAAGTCCCTCCCCCGAGGGGAGGGATTTAGGAAGGGGGTAACGAATATAAAAGCGCGGGGGCCGACAAGGATCGCAGTTAGTAATTAGCTGAAACAGAGGTAAATCCCCCGCGAGATTAAAAGATAAAAATTAGTAGTGAGATGAAAATATTGATTGTTGATGACGAAAGAGCTATCAGGAACTCATTGAGCGAGATCCTGTCAGATGAAGGATACAATGTGGAAGTGGCTGAAGATGGTCCTACAGCCATCGAGATGGCGGAGAAGGAACGTTATGACGTGATTTTCTGCGACATCAAGATGCCCAACATGGAAGGTACGGAAGTGCTGGAAAAGCTCCGCAAGGACGGCATTGACTCCGCCATCATCATGATTTCCGGACACGGCGACATTGAAACGGCCGTAGAATGTATAAAGAAAGGCGCCTTCGATTTCATCCAGAAGCCGCTGGACCTCAACCGGATACTGATCACCATCAAAAACGCGACGGAGCGCACGCAGATCATCACCGAAAACACCAATCTGAAGAAGAAAGTGTTCGGACAGCAGATGATAGGCGAATCCGCACCGATAAAGCATCTGAAGGAGATGATAGAGAAAGTGGCGCCGACTGATGCCCGGGTTTTGATTACAGGACCTAACGGTTCCGGTAAGGAGTTGGTAGCCAGGAGTCTGCATCAGCAGAGCAACCGCAGCGCCATGCCTTACATCGAGGTCAACTGCGCGGCCATCCCGTCAGAACTCATCGAAAGTGAACTCTTCGGACACGAAAAGGGAGCATTCACATCTGCAATCAAACAGCATAAAGGAAAATTCGAACAGGCCGACGGCGGTACATTGTTCCTGGATGAAATAGGCGACATGAGCCTCGCAGCCCAGGCGAAAGTGCTGCGCGTATTGCAGGAAAAGAAACTTTCACGTGTCGGCAGCGACAAGGATATCATCGTGGATGTCAGGGTTCTGGCTGCCACGAACAAGGATTTGAAAGCGGAAATCGAGAAGGGTACATTCAGAGAGGACCTTTATCACAGATTGAGCGTAATCGTCCTCCACGTGCCGTCACTGGACGAAAGACGTGACGATATTCCGCTGCTGGTCAAGTACTTCAACGACCAGGTGAGCACAGAATCCGGTATGCCTAAGAAGGATTTTTCTCCGGAAGCCATCAAGATGCTCCAGGAAAAAAGCTGGACGGGAAACATCCGCGAATTGCGCAACGTAGTGGAACGACTGATGATTCTGGGAGGAAATCCTATATCGCCACAGGACATCCGCGACTACGTGAATATCGGGTAAAACGCCTCTATTGGCCCTGCTATTCTTTTGAGGACGTGGATTCGAAACGAACACGACGTTTTGTCCCAGTTAAAACGTTTTCGCGGTACCAAATGCATTCGTTAAGGCCTTTTGTGTAACTTAAAACGTTTTTTCGGAACAAAATCGTGAAAACCCGGCAGGCATTGCCATCAATTTTGCGATAAGCGGAGATGTAGCCAGGCTATCATTTCGGTGAGAACATCCGGGGAGAAGGTTTCTTCGATTTCTTTGTACTCTGACACTTCACCGGTCCGGCAGTGCTGGAACAGATGGTTCAGCCCGATTTCGGCCTTGACAACATTGACCGAAGATTCATCAGCAAAAGTATAGCCTCCGGAAAGGCCTTGGCGAAGAAGTGACAGGTTGCGGTCGCAGTCTACCTGGGTATCCTTGGTGCCATTGAGAGCCATTACCGGACATTTGACCGAGCCTAAGATATCCGACACGTTCATCCTCAAGAAATATTTCATGTAAGGAGTTTTCAATGAAGTACTTAGCATGAATGCATTTTGCTTGAGCCCGGCAGGGAGACAGTAGTTGTCAGGAGACGGTAACGGCATATCATTGACAACAGCCGCGTAGGCGTCAGCAAGAAATCTGCAATAGTTGTTGGTTTCGGATTCAGGCATCCCGGCCATCTGGAGCGCTCGACGGTTCTGGTCCAGAAGCGTTTCGGAACCGGAAGCCACCATGCCTGCAAGGCTAATCACGAAATCAGCCTTGCCTTCCGCAGCCAACATCAGCGCAATGCTTCCGCCTTCACTGTGTCCGAGCACTCCGACATGGTCAAACTTCTCGCGCAGAAGACCGATTCCGGCAAGAGCATCATTCTTCAAGTCCTCCGTGGTACACGAAACGACATCGCCTGTGGACTCACCGAATCCCCTGTCATCATATCTCAATGTCGCAATCCCGGCCTTGGCAAACGCATCGGCAATCACTGCAAACGGCTTATGACCGAACATTGCCTCGTCCCGATTCTGCAGCCCGCTTCCGGTAACCATGAGGAGCACAGGAGTCTCTCGGGAACAGTTCTCCGGCATTGTCAATGTACCTTTCAGAACAGCATCACCATTGGAAAACGAAACATCGGCATTGACATAAGCAAAGGGTCCTACAGGGGTTTGCGGACGCCTCAGAACCGGTGCTCCGGGTGTCAACGGCAGCGGAAACGACATTCCGTTCTGCGCATATATCCCAGTAATGAGTTTACCTGTCCAAAGTCCTTTGTATGAAGCATTTATGGACGGCACTTCCAACTCAATAGAACCGAAAGCGGAGCGTTTTACTGACACCGGTATCGCCTTCGCGCCCTGGTCGGGCACGTCTAGAGTGGCGGTGCTGTCGCCTATGTGAAAAACTAGCGAAAGCGTCGTGCCGGAAACGTCCAACCTGCCGCTCCAAGTCCCCGTCTGCGCCAATGCCGACGTCGCGATAAAGGTCAATGTCAATGCTGCTAATATCTTTTTCATTTTTCTAGCGATTTCTCGCTAAAATAGGAATTATTCGCATCAATGACAATGAAATAATATTACATTTGCCGCTGCAAACGAAAGACATATGAACAATAAGGTACTAATTATAACATTGATAGCAGTCCTGGGATTCGCGTCATGCGGAAAAGAGAGCGGCAGTGAACGGATTCCGGACAAGGAGCCGCCGGCCGGCATTGACTTTCCGGAGGATGACGGGGCTAAGCGGCTTCCGGCAGACGGGGCACTCGCGCTGCGCGAATTGTTGACGGCAGTGGACCCTGCAAAGACATTGACTCCGGGAGAAACGAAGATTACGGAGAAGCAGTTTGCCGAGATCAAGCAATTCATTGACAACAACTTGAAAGCGGGCAGCAAGATTCAGACATACGACAATATTTTCAATTGGATCGTGAAGAATGTCAGATACGGCAGCGGAAATGAGACCATTTATCTCGACCCTTATGACGTGTTCATCCATAAGGTCTGCGTCTGTCAGGGTTATGCTAATCTGTTCAAGATAATGTGCCAGAGCCAGGATATTCCGGCAATGTGCGTGAACGGTTGGCTCATCGGGGTCGGCGGCCATGCCTGGAATTACGCATATGTGGACAAAGAGTGGCACGCCAGCGACCCGACAAACGGCATTGACTACAAAATGGATGATACCGGGAAATATCGCGATGTGCTCCAGCCTGTCAGGGCGGATTTCAATCTCTTCGAGGACGGGAAGTTCGCGTATAATTTCGAGGAGGGCAGGCTCAATGTTGCAGAGGTGAAGGACTCCGGACTCGATTATGTGCTGGTGCCGTTCAGCATCAACGGCTTCAGAATCACGTCTTTCTGCCCTGTCAAAAAGGTCAACGGGTCATATGACAAGCTGTATCTGGGCAGCAATGTGGAGAGTGTCGGAGAGAACACGGTTTATCTGGGCAGCAACTTCAGTACCCTCCGCGAAATCAATGTCGACCCCGCCAACAAGTTCCTGACGGCATACAAGAATGTGTTATACAATATAGGTAGCAATGCGCCGCACTTTATCCCGCCCGCGATAACCAGACTGGAACTCAAGCCGGTCAAGGTAATAGAAAAGAATTTCATCTGCCGCCTGAAAAACGTGGAGGAGATAGTTTTCGCGGAAGGGACAGAGAGAATCGAGGCCTATGCCGTGGAGAAGTGCTTGAATCTCAGGAAGGTGCATGTTCCGTCCACCGTGACGTACATGGACAAGGATGCAATATACGACTGCGGGGACAAAGTGGAAATCGTACGCTAGAGTTTTTCTTCTGCAGCAGCGCGGGCAGCCATGATCTCGGCATGCTCGCGGCGCGCCTTTTCTACGGCCGGTGAACGCTTCAGGATAAATCCGGAACTTAGGTACTTCGTACGGACATCCTCGTCATTCGCGAGTTTCTCCGGCGTGCCGGACTGGAGAATCGTGCCTTCATAAAGAAGATAGGCACGGTCAATGATCGCCATGGTCTCACCCACATTGTGGTCCGTGATAATCACGCCGATGTTCTTGTACTTCAGCTTCGCAATGATATACTGGATATCCTCCACAGCAATCGGGTCCACGCCCGCGAAAGGCTCATCCAGAAGAATGAATTTAGGATCAATGGAAAGCGCCCTGGCGATTTCACAACGGCGGCGCTCACCTCCTGACAGCTGGATTCCCAGACTCTTGCGCACCTTGGAAAGGTTGAATTCGTCGATAAGCGACTCCAGACGGTCACGGCGTTCCTCCTTGGTCATGTCGGATAGTTCCATGACTGACATGATATTGTCCTCGACAGACATCTTCCTGAACACGGACGCCTCCTGCGGAAGATAGCCCACTCCCTTGAGAGACCTCTTATACATAGGAAGATCAGTGATGTCCTCATCATCCAGATAGATTCTTCCGCCGTTCGGAACCACCTGACCTGTAATCATATAGAAACTCGTAGTCTTACCTGCTCCATTAGGACCGAGGAATCCGACGATTTCGCCCTGCTCAACTTCCATGGACACGCCCTTGACGACAGTCCTTACACCATATTTCTTAACAAGATTTTCGCAACGGAGTTTCATTTTCCCTTCGTTTTATTATTTCACATCCAAATCCAGGTCTTTCACCAGATTCCTGATTTCTTCATTACCTGCCATCATGGCTTTCGCCTTATCCTCAGGCATATAAATTTTCTTTTCAACTACTTCTTCCGGAATGACCTCTACAGCCAATCTTACCCGCTTGGTGCCCAATGACTTCTGAAGCTTGTCCTCCAGTTCGCGGAGCAATTCCTGCTCTACCCAAGTCTTCTGCGCCAGGTTCATGACATAGAATTCCAGCAGCTTATAACCATCCATCTCCTTGACATTCAGCTTGGTAGTGGCCAATGTCGAATAAAGGCGCGGACGGGACCTGTATTGTTCAGGCAATTTCTGCCAATGTCCGGTAATCTCTGCATTTTCAGGTATCCTGTCAGAAAGATTATTGTTCGCAACTTCCGATGAGGTCGCCTTGGATTCCTCCTTTATAGCATCCAGTGAAAGTGCTGCCGACTTGGAAGTCCTTTTCCGACGTGCCGGAGCAGCCGTTTCAGCCGGAGTTTCCGATGCCGCCGGTGTCTCCGGAGCGGCAGCCGTTTCAGCAACAGGCTGTGCTACAGGCATTTCTGCAACATTGACAGGCTTGGCTGGAGCCGTATCAGGCTGGGTCGGTTCTGGCTGGGGCTGCGGTCTCGGCGCTGGCTGAGGTGATGTCCTCGGCGCTGATTGAGGTGCTGCCTGAGGAGCCGTAACAGGAGCCGTCGGACGCAATGAAACAGGGCCTCCAGTAAGGAAGCAAAGTTTCATCAACGCGAACTCGATATGCAGACGCGGATTTATGCTCTCCTTGTAACCGGACTCGCACTGGGAGGTCACGGAAAGCGCATCGTACAGGAACTGGATCGGACAGCGGTCCGCCTGCTCCTTATATTTCAGTTTCAATGAATCCGGGAATTCCAGCAATGCATCCAGAGCGCCGTTCTTAGCCACCATCAGATTTCTGAAATGAGTGCTGAGCGAAGCCACGAAATACAGGGCATTGAATCCCTTGGACAACACATTGTCGAACTCCAGAAGCGCTGAACCATAATCATTTGCAAGCATTGCATCAGTAAGGTGGAAGCAATGCTCGTAGTCCAGGACATTGAGATTTCTGATGACATCCTCGTATTTCACGTCGGTACCGCAAAACGCCACTGTCTGGTCGAAAATCGTGAGCGCGTCACGCATTGCCCCGTCAGCCTTGCGGGCGATGATGTGGAGCGACTCGTCATCAATATTGATATTCTCCTTGGTCGCGATGTCGCGCAGATTCCTCACTATGTCAGGAATGCTGATACGGTTGAAATCGTAAGTCTGGCATCTGGACAGGATCGTAGGCAGAATCTTGTGCTTCTCGGTGGTTGCCAGGATGAAAATCGCATGTGCAGGCGGTTCCTCCAACGTTTTCAGGAAAGCATTGAACGCCGACTGGGTCAGCATGTGGACCTCGTCGATGATGTACACGCTGTATTTTCCTACCTGCGGCGGAATCTGCACCTGATCCATCAGCGTCTTGATGTCCTCGACACCATTGTTGGACGCGGCATCGAGCTCATGGATGCAATACGAACGGCCTTCCTGGAAAGAAACGCAGGACTCGCATTGGCCGCAAGGCTCCATATCCGCCGTCGGCGAAGAACAGTTGATGGTCTTGGCGAAGATGCGGGCGGCACTCGTCTTGCCCACGCCTCGCGGACCGCAGAAGAGATAGGCATGCGCCAATTTTCCCCTGACAATGGAGTTCTTCAATGTTTTGACAATGTTATCCTGCCCGATGAGATCCTCGAAAGAATCCGGGCGGTATTTTCTCGCGGAGACTATGTATTGCGAATTTTCCGGCATAGCTTGAAAGCTGTTTATATTAGGACATTCTCTACAAAGATAAACATAAATTTTGTAACTTTGTTTCCTATCACGCAGCATGTGACGCCAATTAGGCCGGACAATGCGTGCGCAACTTAAACGAGACGTGTTATGATGAAGAAAATAGCAATATTCCTGACGGCATTGATGATGAGTATCAATGCTTTTTCACAGGCCCAGATAACGACCAGAAAAGAAAAGCTCAGCGACTTCGCCACGAGGACAATGAAAGTCGTCCTGCCGGGCACCAATTTCATTGACCCGATATTGCAGGAGGCGCTGAACAACACCTGGAGCCTCTCCCCTTTCGAATTCTGTTCGGTAGACGAGTTCAACTCATTGAAAAACAATGAGGAATACTATTTCATGCTTCCGGTGAAAGTAAAATACAAAAAGGAGGAACAGCCGGGCATAATGATGCTCACCATCGTGAAAGGCAAGGCCAATGCCAAGAATGTCAATGACATGGTGGAGGTCGTGAGCATGCCTGTCTGCGCTGCCGATTTTCCTTCCGGACGTGAGGCCGCGATGCTTCCGGGGCTGGTGGACATCATGCAGGGCTACATTGCCAAATCCTTGCAGGGCAACTTTTCCGGCATCGGTTCATACGTGACCCCTCTCAGCAAATCGGCGCGACGCAAGGCAGTCATCGCTGAAGAGGACATCGCACCGGCAGCGGATTCCGCATTCCGTGAAAAGATTGCACAGAAAGGCATTGACATAGAAAGCGGAGACGTGGCGGACAGCCTGTTTCTGGCAGGCGACAGCAGGACATTGGTCAGCTACGTGATTACCCCGACGGAGCCGCACAAGGGCGCTGTATGCTGGAAGATTCTCATTGACGCGAGAACGCACGAGCTGTTCTATTACAAGAAACATACTGTCACCGGCACGGAGAATGCCGGCTTTCTCAAGGGAGATCTTAAAAAGATCGCAAAAACCAGATAAACAGCATATTATGATTACAGGGAAAGCAGGGTGCGGAATCAGATATGCAGTGAAGAGAGGCGGATCTGCCGTAGCTTATTGCGCGTTGGGCATCAGTTGCGGAACAAGGTCCGAGGCAGGGTTCCATAGCGGCATCGCCCACTTTACGGAGCATACGCTTTTCAAGGGCACGGCCAACAAAAGTTCCTCAGTGATAAACGGTTACCTCGACAGGCTGGGCGGCGAACTGAACGCATACACGACCAAAGAGGAAATCGTGCTCCATGCGACGGTACTGAAAGAAGATTTGCCGAAAGCAGAGTCATTGCTGCTGGAAATCGCGACTTCAGCCATGTTTCCGGACAATGAAGTCGACACCGAAAGGGGCGTCGTGATAGACGAAATCAAGTCGTACAAGGACAGCCCGGCGGACGACATCTACGACCGCTTCGAGGAGAAGCTTTTCATGGGGCATCCGCTTTCAATGCCCATACTCGGGACGGTGAAATCGGTCAAGGCCATCACCGCGGAAGAGCTGCGCAAGTTCATGAAAGACAAGTTCGTACCGCAGTCAATGGCGTTCACCATCGTAGCCGACATCGACGAGAAAAAGATGGAGGCTGACGCGCGAAAAATGTTCAGCAAGTTCTTCGGGGACAATGCTGACGCCACCGGCGGACAGGCCAGGCTGAAGCCCGTGGTTCTGGACAATGTCTTCAGCGACGTGCTGAACAAGAGGAATCATGAGGCCAATGCGGTGATCGGCGGTTTCGCCCCGTCGCTTTACGAGGAGAGAGAAAGAATCGCTACCGTATTGATGAGCAACATATTGGGCGGGCCGGCAATGAATTCGATATTGAACAGCGTGTTGCGTGAAAAACATGGCTGGGTGTACGGCGTGGAGACCTCATATACGCAGTATTCGGATACCGGGATTCTGGCCATATCGCTCGGATGCGAGAGGGAGAATCTGGAGAAATGCATGGCTGCCATAAACAGGGAACTGGCGAAACTGCAGGAGTCGGAACTGTCTGACAGAAAGCTCAATGCGGCCAAGAAACAGCTTCTGGGCCAGCTCGCCATCAGTTCGGACAACGGGGAGGCCCAATGTCTCGGCATGGGGAAAAGTCTCCTGGCTTACGGCATGGTTTCTTCTTCGGAGGAGACCAGAAGGCAGGTGGAGGCGGTCACAGCCGCCGAAATCCGCAACATGGCCTGCCGGATTTTCGCCCCGGGCCGCACCAGCTCGCTGATAATGTTGTGATATGTTTGGAGATGGAAAGTCCACTTGAGAAATATATTGAAATTCACAGTTCTTTCAGGAATGACGCGCTGGACTGGCTGGAGCGTCAGACCAATATCAGGACCAATTACCCGAGGATGCTGTCCGGACGCACCCAGGGCGCATTTTTATATATGCTGGTGAAGATGCTGTCACCACGCAACGTGCTGGAAATCGGAACATTCACAGGATATTCCGCCATCTGCATGGCACTCGGACTGCCGGAAAACGGACACATTGACACGCTTGAAATCAATGACGAGATGGAAGACCTGATAGTGGAGGGATTCACACGCGCCGGCGTGGAAGACAAGATTTCGCTCCACATAGGGGACGCCAAGGAATATCTGCGGGAGCAGGACGGGAAAACAGTCTACGACCTGGTATTCATTGACGCAAACAAGAGGGAATACGCTGACTACTACGAACTTGCGCTAGCATTGACGCGAAGCGGAGGATTTATTCTCGCCGACGATGTCCTTTGGGACGGGAAGGTGTTCGCGGAGCACGTGCCGGAGGACAAGCAGACCGCGGGAATCGTGAGATTCAATGAATTGGCGGCAAACGACCCGAGGGTGGAGACCGTCATCATTCCGGTAAGACATGGTTTGGGCATAATTCGTAAAAAATAAGATATGGCAAGCGCGGCAATCATCTGCAACGGAGATTTCCCCAAGAAGGAATATCCTCTATATCTCATTCGCACAGCTGATTACGTCATCTGCTGCGATGGGGCGGCGACTGCATTTATGCGGAACAACGTGAAGATTTTCGGAGAGGCGAGGCTGCCGGATGCCATAATCGGGGATCTGGATTCGCTGCCGAAATCCATGCGCGGGAAATATGCCGGCATCATCGTCCAGGTGGAGGAGCAGGATTACAATGACCTGAACAAGGCTTTCCGCTACGCGCTGATGAATTACCATGATATAGATACGATTCATATCTTGGGAGCGGGAGGGCAGGGCGATGCCGAGCTCGATCGACTCCTCCGGGGCCAGGGGCAGGATGACGGCGCGGGTCTGGATGCCGCCGGTGGACAGCCGGTTCAGCATGCTCACGCCGAGCCCGCTTTCGACCATGGCGATGGCAGCGTGGTCTTCCTCCGTCGTGTAGCTGATGCAGGGGGTGAGGCGGTATTTGTTGAAGACGTGCATGACGTCGGAGTCGTTGCCGCGGGCGGAGATGACGAGCTCCTCATTGCGGTAGGCGCCGATGGGGAATGCGCCGGCGCTGGCCAGCCGGTGCTCCGGCGGGACGATGGCGACCATCGGGTCCGCGCGCAGCGGGATCCACTCCCGCCCGCCGCCGAGCACGCGGCTGTAGAAGCACAGATCCACCCGGTTCTGGTTCATCAGCTCGTCGAGCAGCTGGTGGTGGCCCTCCATGAGCTCGATCTGCACGCCGGGGAAATCCCGGTGGAACCGGCCGATGACCGGCGGCAGCCAGTGCGCGGAGATGCTGTAATACGAGCCGATGCGCACCTTGCCGGTCAGGACGCCCTGGATCTTGGAGCAGACCTGCCGCAGCCGGTCGTCGCACTGCACCAGATCGCGCAGCGGCGCGACGAGCTGCTCGCCGTCCGTCGTCAGGTGGACGCCGCGCCGCGTGCGGACGAACAGGGGGAAGCCGAACTCCTGCTCCAGCGCGTTGATCAGGTGGACCACGCCGGAGGGCGTATAGTTCCACGCGGCGGCAGCGGCCGTAAAGCTGCCGCTGTCGGCGACGGAGAGGAAAATTTTATAGCGGTTGAGATCCATGACGCCT
>OBCQ01000414.1_pt1 | contig 11641 bp, 7 predicted proteins | sample 1517991 | NCBI WGS metagenome assembly OBCQ01 (sample SAMN03418263, study PRJEB22391) | human gut metagenome | biome: human-gut; feature: organic feature; material: feces | host: Homo sapiens | place: Tanzania | collected 2013-01
GGTTTGACACACCCTCCTACTACAGATTGCCACACATATATAACGATAAATATGACCACATACTTAGTAGGAGGGTATAAAAAGATAAAGCGAAGGAAATGGAGCAATCTCCACGTCCTTCGCTTTTCTTGTGTTATCCGGTATTTTCTTAACTAACTCTTTTGACTGCAATTATTAAAACCTACTACAAACTAAAACAACAATCTATTAATCTTACTAAACTAAAAACAACAATCTATTTACTACTTATCTAACTATGCTGATGAAACTTACTTTTTCTTTTTGACAATGCAAAGTTACCAACTAATCAAGACTAAGGCTTTAAATAATCGTTCTTGCGCTTACAATATTGTTTCATGCAACATTTTTGCAATGAAATTAAACATCCACGCCGTGTTTAGCCTTTATAATCGTATATTTTTTGTAATTTTGGCGTCGCAACAAACCTTTAGAAAATCCTCAAGAAAGATGAAATCTAACAAGTATTCATTCCTACGAATGTCCGTCGGCGCAATCATGCTCACGCTCCTCGTCGTCCTCACGGGATGCTCTGCTGGCGGCAAACGCTACGTGGTCGGAGTGTCGCAATGCTCCGAGGACGTGTGGCGCGAGAAACTCAACGAGGAGCTGCGCATCGCCGCCTACTATTATAACGATGTCGACCTGCGCATATCCTCTGCCAACGACGACGTGCGCCTGCAGACCCAGCAGATAGAGAAATTCGTCGACGACGGAATAGACCTCCTTATCGTAGCCCCGGGCCAGGTGGGCATTTCGCCTGCCATCGACCGTGCCTACGAGAAGGGCATACCCGTCATCATCTTCGACCGCCGCACACGTTCCGACAAGTACACCGCCTACATCGGAGCCGACAACCGCGAGATAGGCACCACCTATGCCGAATATCTCGCCAGCGCCTTGCCCGACGGCAGCCGCATCCTTGAGCTGCGCGGACTCTCCTCCTCCTCGCCCGCCATCGAGCGCAGCGCGGGGTTCGACAGCGTTGTGTCGAAGCATCCTAATATAAATATTGTGGCAGACGTGAGTGCCGACTGGACCGAGCAGGGGGCCTACCGCGTGATGGACTCCTTGCTCTCTCGTCCGCATCCATCCTTCGACTGCCTCTTCGCCCACAACGACCGCATGGCTGTGGGCGCACGCCGCGCTGCCCAGAAGCACGGACTCGACGTGAGCAAGATACGCTTCTGCGGCATCGACGCCATGCCACAGAAGGGTGGCGGACTGCAGCTCGTCGACAACGGCACACTCTTCGCCTCCTACATCTATCCCACGCGAGGCGACGCTGTGATGCAGCTCGCCGTGAACATACTCAAGGGAGGAAAGTACGACCGCGAGAACCGCCTCTCCTCAGCCCTCGTCACCAGTGGCAACGCCCGCGTGCTGCTCATGCAGAACGACGAGACCGTGCGCCAGCAGGACCACCTGCTCGACCTGCGCTCGCGTGTGGACAAGGCTGCCAACGACTTCAACACCCAGCGCAACTATCTACTCGTGCTCCTCGTCATCATCACCATGCTCATCGTTGCCTGCGCTTTGGCCATTAAGGCATACGTGGCAAGAACACGCATCAACCGACAGCTCAAGGACTCCATGCGCCAGCAGCAGCAGATGACCGAGGACATGGAGCGCATGACCCAGACCCAGCTGCAGTTCTTCACCAACGTGAGCCACGAGCTGCGCACACCGCTCACCCTCATCGCCGGACCTACCGACCAACTGCTCGAAGACCCCGCCGTGCGTGGACAGCAGCGCTCCATGCTTGAGATGGTGCAGCGCAACACGCGCATTCTCATCCAGCTTGTGGGCGAGATACTCGACTTCCGCAAGGTGCAGAACAACAAGGCCACTCTGCAGCTCAACCGCTTCCGTCTGCAGGAGGAGCTTGGCAAATGGGCTGATGACTTCCGTGCCGTGGCTGCCCGACGCAAGATCTCGATTGATGTCGACACATCCGCTGTGCCCCACGACGCCCTGCTCATTGCCGACCGCGACAAGCTGGAGCACATCTACTTCAACCTCATGTCCAACGCCCTGAAGTACACCCCCGAGGGCGGAACCATCACCACGCGCCTGAAGCTCTGCTCCGGCAAATACACCATGACCGTGGCAGACACCGGCAAGGGCATTGCCCCCGAGGATCTGCCCCGACTCTTCGAGCGGTTCTATCAGGCTCAAGGCTCCATTGGCGGCACGGGCATTGGTCTCTCGCTCGTCAAGGCCTACGTCGACCTGCATCATGGCGACATACACGCCGAGAGCCAGCCTGGCAAGGGCACTACGTTCACCATCAGTCTGCCCGACTCGCAGCCGGGCTACGACCCATCGAAGGACACCGCCGCCAACACCCAGGCACAGCAGGACAAGGGACTCGTCGACGACAGTTACGCCCCCTCCGACACTGAGGCAGAGGCGCTTGCCGAGCGCATCGTCAACGCCGAGGACTTCGACAACGACCGCCCCTTGGTGCTCATCATCGACGACAACAACGGTATGCGCACATACCTGCGCTCCATACTCTCGCAAAAATACAATGTGGTGGAGGCTACCGACGGCAAGCAGGGTCTCGACAAGGCGCGCCGCTTTGTGCCCCAAGCCGTGGTGTGCGACGTGATGATGCCCGTGATGGACGGCTTGGAGTTTACGCGGCAGATGAAGGCCGACACAGCCACAAGCCATATCCCCGTGATACTGCTCACCGCACGCTCGCTCACCGAGCAGCGCGAGGAGGGCTACGCCATCGGAGCCGACTCCTACATCACCAAGCCCTTCTCAGGCTCAGTGCTGCTCGCCCGTGTCGATAATCTGCTCAAGTCGCGCGTCATGCTCCGCTCCATCTTCTCGGGCGGCAAGCAGGAAGCGGTGGAGGAGGAGCGTCTCGGACAGCCCGACCAAGGCTTCGTGTCACGTCTGCGCGAGATAATAAAGAGCAACCTCGGCGACTCCGACTTCACCATCGAGCGTCTTGGCGAGGAGATAGGTTTGTCGCGCGTGCAGCTCTACCGCAAGGTGAAGGCGCTCACGGGGCAGACCCCCGTGGAGCTTCTGCGCAAGGCACGCCTCGTGAAGGCCCGCCGTATGCTTGAGCAAACCGACAAGGCAGTGTCGGAAATAGCCTACGAAGTGGGGTTCACCTCGCCGTCGTATTTCAATAAGTGCTTTAAGGATGAGTTTGGTATTAGTCCGGGAACAGTTAGGGAGTAGTTTTGAGTTTTGAATTTTGAATTGTCGGCAAAGCCGATTTTGAGTTTTGAATTATTAAATCACAATTCAAAACTCAAAATTCAATTTACCATAATGCCACTTTTCCTGCAATACCTAAATCAATGGTTGCAGTTACGACACCAAGAGCCTTGAACACTCTTCGCATAGTAGGAATAGTAATACTATAACCTCTTTCCAAGCGAGAAATCTGCGCTCTTTTTACACCGATACGCTCACCAAGCTGTTCTTGTGTCAAGTGCTGTTCTATACGAGCTTTTTTGATGGCTTCTCCCAAACGGTATGCGTGCAATGCTTCATCCACATCACTTTCAAAAGCATCACGTTTTGGAGTGCCAACTTTCCCAAAGTGCTTGTCAAGCACATCGTCCAATGGGGTAAGATTCATCTGTGCCATAATTATTTATTTTTGAAATATTCTTTTCTTATTGCTTCTGCTTTCGCTATTTCCTTACTTGGCGTTTTTTGAGTTTTCTTGATGATGCCATGAGTGGCAATCACCAGAGTTTCTTTGTCCTTATCCCAGAAGGCAAACAGGCGATAAGCTGTTTTGTTATACAATGTACGGAACTCCCATATTTCCGAATTTTCTAACTTCTTGAAAAGTTCTTTGTTACGTTCTCCACCCGCAACACGCTTGATGTTGTAGTAAATCTTGTAAGATACCGCTTCTGGTAAATTCTCAATAAAGTTTTGTGCCTCATCCGTCAAGACAAGTCGGAAGATATTTTGTGCCATACTTATTCATTTTTGTGCAAAGGTAAGTATATTGTTTCATAAATAAGAAACGTTTGGCGGCAGAATATATTTTTCGGCTCATTTTTAACATTCTCACAACAGATGATTACGCATCATTCTGTTTTCCAGATAAACCTTAATTAATATCTCTCACGGATATATGAATTATTGTTTGCATCACTCCAAATATCGGGTGAGCTATAAAAACATTGGGGAACAGTTCCAATAATATATGATGAAAAACATAGGGGCAACATTCCAACGTTATAAAAATGTTGGAATGATGCCCCCATGTTTTAAGATCAGGATTCGAATTAGGAATTCTCAATTCAAAATTGAATAATTCAAAATCGCCAACGGCGACAATTCAAAATTCAAAACTCAAAACTCTTTAATCTACCTTAAAAAATCCGTCCTCATCTACATCATCACTACTGATATCTTCAGTATGGCCTCTTTGGAGGTATTGCACCGACGTAGCTATCATACCTACAGTATCGATAGCGATAACATTGATTTGTGGTTTTTGATATTCCTTCTTTTCCATAATTGTTTTTGTTTTTATTTGATTATAATTTTCTTAGTCTTTCCCGACTTCATTCTCACGATGTTCACGCCCTTCTGTGGCTCGTTGAGACGCTTGCCGCTGAGGTCGTAGTATTCCGCCTCGGCATCGTTGAGCACGTCGAGCGCATCGGGAGTGTTGATGCCAGTTGTTGAGCCGTCAATGCGCATTGCGAGTCGGGCAGGGCCGCTTGCCGCATTGCCGTCGAGCCAAGCGCGGAACGGACTAACCTTGGCGCCTTTCACATGATTCGAACTCATTAGTTCAGCCACATTCCAGAAGCAGTCCTTTGATATCACATAACCGCTGTTGACTTCCTCTGTAGTGTAAGTGCCGCGGAATGTCATGTCGCCCACGGTTTTTCCATCTATTGCCATCTTCAACTCTGCATCGTTAGCGCCAAATGTCAGCGCTGCTTCGGTGCCGTTGCGCTTTACCACGCATGGAGTTCCGGCTGCCACTGTTCCTTCTATGCGGCTCAGCACAAGCTCGTTGCCATCAATCTTGTCGATGGTATACAAGCGGTAAGGCTCCTCGCCAGTCAGCGTCAATGAGTATGGCAACACGAGTGTGCCCCAGTCGTTCGACATCTGGCGGGTGTAGGATATTTCATTAACTGTGCCGCTTGCCTGGTCGCTGATATATGAGTCGTCGCTCAGACTGACTGCCTTCTCATTATAACCTAAGCTTCCCGATATACCTTCTGGTAATGACTGTAAGTTAACAGTCTTAATATTATTAGCGTTATAAAAAACTTTATTACCAATTTTTTTCAGTGATTTAGGCAGCGTCACTCGTCCTGTTTCTGCATTTAGTTTTTTGCAACCATTAAATGCATAATCTCCAATTTCCGTCACCGAGGCAGGAATTTCAAGTTCTCCTGAAAGATTTCTACAATCCATAAAAGCTTGAGTAGGGATTACACTTAGAGTATTTGGCAACTCAAGTTTTGTAAAACCTTGACAACTCGTGAAAGCCGATTGTCCGATAGTTGTTACTGAGCTGGGTAATGTCAAAGATCCCGTAAAAGAACATCCGTAGAAAGCATATTCGCCAATCGCTTTTACACCATCAGGTATGACAAGGCTTCCTGAAAGACACACACAACCTTTAAAAGCATGCTTAGGGATTACACTCAGAGCATTTGACAACTCAAGAGATGTAAAATACTTACAATTCATGAAAGCTGCAATTCCGATATCTGTTAATGAGTTGGGCAATTTCAAAGTTCCCGTAAATCCTGACTGATTGAAAGCATATTCCCCTATTGTTTTCAGTTTACTTGACAGCGTTAGAGTGCCATTAAATCCAGTGCAATTTTGAAAAGCCTGTTCACCAATCTCTGTTACCGAATTAGGTATGACAAGGCTTCCTGAAAGACCCACACAACCTCTAAAAGCAAAGTTGGAGATTACACTCAGAGTATTTGACAACTCAAGAGATGTAAAATACTTACAATTCTGGAAAGCTGAACTTCCGATATTTGTTAATGAGTTGGGCAATTTCAAAGTTCCCTTAAATCCTGAATTACAGAAAACAGAGCCCAATATTTTTTCCAGTTTGTTTGACAGAGTTAGAGTGCCATTTAATCCTGTGCAATTCCAAAAAGCCATTTCGCCAATCTCTTTTACCGAATTAGGTATGACAAGGTCTCCTGTAAGATTATTACAGTTATAGAATGCTTGTTTGGGAATTTTCGTAATCGGACCGTCAAACTCTATCACGCACTTGCCATCAACAACACTATGCGCCACGATGTTTGCACCAAATTGCTCTTTGTATCTTATTTTATCCACAATCTTGCCGTCGGAAGTTGTGTAACGGAAGAAACTATGATTACAGTATTGGCAGACATCATCGGCGTTTAGCTTATGTCCAGTGGCAATATATGAAGTGGTAAGGCCGCAAATAGTGTCGGTTGTACTAAATCCGCGGGGTTTGAATGTCACGCCATTTTCACGCTTGTATACAAACCATTCGCCATCGTCAGATGCCGACTTATTATAGCCCTGCTTCTCCCACGATAGCTCCATATCGTTGAAAACAGGCTCCACCTTCAAATTGGCAGGACGAACGTATCCGCTGATGGTGTTGTCAAGTGTCCAATCCTCTTCTTGGTCTTGTGAACTATAGTTTTCTTTGTTATACCATTTGCCCTTCACAGTTAGCTTATGGCCATAATAGGGGAATGAGCTGTTGAAGGAGAGCTTAAGATCGATGACGCATACATTATTATAAAGGCTTGAAGCGTTTGGGTTTATCTCCCCAACTTTAAGATTGCAGAATTTTGCTGTGCCTACAATTTTATTATCAACAATAATATCTGAAGTATTACCGACAGGCTTGTCTCTATAGTTTTTTTGATCATTTATAAATTTACGTCTATCGGTGACACCAGATATATTGCTCCACATGTCGTTAAGTTTTACTACTTGCTTGTCGTCGATGTAGAGATTTACATCACCTTTGAACCAGGCAGTCTCTTGTATAAGATCAGCATATGATGAATAATACCACATGTATAATTGTAGCGTGACCTCTGTGCCATTCGTCGTGACCTCTGTGTCATTCATTGTGTATGACACGGAATTGAGCTGTACAATAGGGTCGTAATTGGTTTTGGCCGCCGCCTTTCCCACGCCAGCCACACACAAGAACAGCGCCAGTAGCGTGTAGACTACTGCTCTGCCGAAATGTTTAGAATAAAGTTGTTTCATTGTTCTTATATTGTTTTGATTAATGTGATCTGGCGTTTAGTGGGTGCGAAATTACAACAAATATCCTTTGAAACCAAAAAAAGTGAGGGGTAAAAAGGGGTAAAAAGATAAAAAAGCAGGGGTAAAATGGGGTAAAAAGGGGTAAAAAGCACGAAAAGTATCGACCTGTACGTTTGAAATTACCCAATACGCCCTAAAAGGGCAGAAGTTCCTAGGGGGTGTGTCAAAAGTCAAACAATGCGGGCTGAAAGCCCAATGTTCTCCATAGCCCAGGGCAGCGCCCTGGGTATATAGCATTCAATTAACAATGCGCCCTGTAAGGGCAACTATCTGTGGCACAATAGAGTTGCCCTTACAGGGCGCATGGGTTGTGTTTATCCGTTACCCAGGGCGCTGCCCTGGGCTATGGAGATATTGGGCTTTCAGCCCGCTTTTGTTTGAGTTTTTACACACCCTCCTAAGAGCTTTTGGGCTTTCAGCCCGTTTCAACCGTACAGTTAGAAAAGTATCTGAGCGGAGCCTCTTTTTGGATGTCTTTGGGTGTGGATTGCAGCAACAGAAAACTCCCGCCGGCTTCATGTGAGCCATGAAGCCGGCGGGAGCGTTTTTCAGTTAATTATCCTTCCGTACCATCGTCGCCGTCGCTGCCCGTAGTAGAGCCGCCACCCGTTGTTGAGCCTCCCGTGGTGGAACCACCCGTTGTCGAGCCTCCCGTTGTAGAACCGCCCGTAGTAGAGCCACCCGTAGTCGAGCCTCCCGTTGTTGAGCCACCCGTGGTAGAACCACCCGTAGTCGAGCCACCCGACGTGTCGGCTGCTGTCGATTTCTGTTTAATCACCTGGCGTTTGAAGTGGGTCACCTCAACGTTCACGTAGTCGATGAAATTAAGATACTTGCTGTCGCCCTCTATCAGAGCATAGGCATTCACGTACTTCACCAACTGTCGGAAAGCCTCATCGCTTGCCTTGCGCGATGCTTTCAATGCGCCTATGGCCTTAGTCATACGCTCTTCTGTGCGTGTCGTGGTCAGCGTGCGTACCTTCTCGTTGGCAGTTTTCAATGCTGTTACGAATGCGCTAAGTGCGAGCGTCTTTACCTCCTCGACATACTTCTTCTCCAAATCATCGATGAAGTTAATCAGCAATCCGGTTTCCTTGTCAAGCTGCATCTTCGGGTCGATGGCGTAGTCCTTGATGTGTTGCATCAGCACCTTAGCCGCCTTTGCCATGTTCTCCACAGGCAGACTCTTGTAACTGTTCACCGCTTTCTTGTAACCGTTGTAAAGTTCGTCACGCTCGGCATCGGCCTTAGCGATGTCGTCAGTCAGCAGACTCTTTTGCGAGATTTTCAAGTCTACGTCCTCTTGTTCCTTGGCTTTCTTGAGCGAGTCAATCTGTGCGCTGAGCTTACTCTTGACATTCGCATCGGCCTCAGCACGTGCCAACACGTTTGAAATGAACAGAAAATGTGCGCCATTGTTCAGACGTTCCAAGCTAATAGTTCCAATTTCGCTCATAGTTTGATAATGGTTAAAGGTGAAAACTGTGGAAACAATGTTTCCGTTAATAAGTCTCGTTGGAAATGGCAAGAAACACTGTTTTTTCTTTCACTCAAAACGGAAAGTCGGCAGAAACAGTGTTTCTTGTACTATTCCGAATGGAGTAATGCAAGAAACACTGTTTCTGCCGACTTCCGATAATTATTTATACAATAATCATGCCACAAACCCTTCCCGACAAATTTCTTGATAGCAGAAACACTGTTTCTGCCGTTCAGCACTGCATATTTGTCATGTTGTCGGATGTCGTCTGTCAGTATCGTGGCATACTTTTGTTACTTGATAATAACCTTCTTTGTCTTTCCCGACTTCATCCGCACGATGTTCACTCCCTTCTGTGGCTCGTCGAGACGCTTGCCGCTGAGGTCGTAGTATTCCGTCTCGGCATCGTTGAGGGCGTCGAGAGCGTCGGGAGTGTTGATGCCAGTAGTAGAGCCGTCGATGCGCATGGCGAGTCGGGCAGGGCCTGCCGCATTGCCGTCGAGCCAAGCGCGGAACGGACCAACCTTGGCGCCTTTCACAGCTTCAGGTTTGTTCTTCATCAGTTCAGCCACATTCCAGAAGCAGTCTTTTGCAATGACATAGCCGTCGGTTACCTCCTTTGTCTTGTAAGTGCCGCTGAATGTCATGTTGTCGCCAACGGGTGAGCCTTTTATTGCTGTTTTGATATCTGCATTATTAGCTTCAAAGCTCAGCTCTGTTTCTTTGTTGTTGCGATGCACCACGCATGGAGTTCCGGCAGCCACCACTCCTTCAAGTTGTTTCAATACAAGCTCGTCTTCAGAAACTGTACTAATCGCATACAGGCGGTAAGGCTCGTTGCCAGTCAGCGTCAAGGGGTAAGGCAACACGAGTGTGCCCCAGTTGCTCGACATCGTGCGAGTGTAGGATATAGCATCAATTGTGTAATCTTCCTTGTTGCTACTAATATATGAGTCGTCGCTAAGACTTACTGTCTTCGTCTGAACACCTAAGTATCCCGATATACCTTTAGGCAACGACTGGAAAGTGATAGTTTGAATATTATTACATTTTTCCAAAAATCCAGTACCAACTACTTCCAATGATTTAGGTAATGACAAATCTCCCGTGAATCCTTTACAATTATAGAAAGCCGAACTTTCAATAGTTGTTACAGAGTTGGGTAATGTCAAAGATCCCGTAAATCCAGAACATCCGTAAAAAGCCCTTTTTCTAATAGTTGTTACTGAGTTGGGTATTATCAAATCTCCCGTGAATCCAGAACAACCAGAGAAAGCATGTTCTCCAATAGTTTTTACAGAGTTTGGTATAGTCAAATCTCCCGTGAATCCAGAACAACCAGAGAAAGCCTGTTCTCCAATAGTTGTTACCGAATTAGGTAAGACAAGGTTTCCTGTAAGATTTTTACAATTATAGAATGCTCTTGTGGGAATTTTAGTAATCGGAGCGTCAAACTCTATCACGCACTTACCATCAACAACCTCATGCGCCACTACCGTAGCACCAAAATTTTTGTTTGATATATCCACCTTATTGCCATCGGTTGTTTGGTAACGAAAGAAACTATGTCCGCATATTTGGCAGATGTCATCAACGTTAATCTGATGCTCGGTGGCAGTAAACGTAGTGGTAAGACCGCAAACAGTCTCTTCCACCTCACATGCTTTGGGGAGGAATGTCATAATGTAAACATTCGAGCAGCTGTTCTGCTTCTTCTCAATGCTGAGTGAGTGCTCATTAGCAGCCGCTTCACCCACCTTGACATTATTGTCGCCATCGCGCTTGAATACTATCCACTTGCCCTCAGTAGATGCTTTCGTTGTATAGCCTTGCTGCGCCCAGGTGAACATCATCTTATCGCCAGAAGGCTGTGCCGACAGATTGACAGGACGAACGAAGCCGTTGATGGTGTTGTCGAGAGCCACATTCTTTTCTACTACAGAACCGCTGCCCTGGTCTTGCCATTTGCCCTTCACCGTAATCTTATGGCCATAATAGGAGAATGACTTGTTGAAGGAGAGCTTAAGGTCGACGGTATACCATGAATTCTCTGTCGTGTTGTCGTTGTATGGGCATGTCTGTGCACTCTTAAGATCTTGGAATTGTGCCGTGCCTACGTTTGTGCCATCAAGATTAATAACCGAAGAGTTGCCGACAGTACCAGGTGTGTCTTTAAGAAGATTGTAGCTTGAACCAGATATTAAACCCCACATGCTTTTAAGCTTGCCTACCTCTTTGTCATCGATGTAGAGAGATACATCGCCAGTAAAGCGGGCGTTGTATTTTTTTGTGTTCGGAACCGCATATTTCCAGTTGAACATCCATAACCTAAGCGTGACCTCTGTGCCACTGCTTGTATAGGACGTTTTGTTGATTTTGACAACTGGGTTGAGTTCTGCGGCTGACGCATTGCCCGCAACCATGCACATAAATAACGACAGCAGCATGTATACAAACGCTCTGCCAATGTGTTTAGGAAAGTTTTGTTTCATTGTGAAATTATTTATTGTTTTATGATTTTTGTTGCTAAGTCGGGTGCAAAATTACTACAAAAAAACAAAGTAACCCAAAAAGTTGTGGCGTAAAAAGGGGTAAAAAGATAAAAAAACAGGGGTAAAAAGGGGTAAAATGAGTTTTGAATTTTGAATTTTGAGTTTTGAATTGTCGGCAAAGCCGATTTTGAGTTTTGAATTTTGAGTTTTGAGTTTTGAATTGTCGGCAAAGCCGATTTTGAGTTTTGAGTTTTGAATTTTGAATTTTGAATTGTCGGCAAAGCCGATTTTGAGTTTTGAGTTTTGAGTTTTGAGTTTTGAATTGTCGGCAAAGCCGATTTTGAATTTT
>OBCQ01000415.1_pt1 | contig 11635 bp, 8 predicted proteins | sample 1517991 | NCBI WGS metagenome assembly OBCQ01 (sample SAMN03418263, study PRJEB22391) | human gut metagenome | biome: human-gut; feature: organic feature; material: feces | host: Homo sapiens | place: Tanzania | collected 2013-01
GATCAAGGCTTTCTACGCCCTCGGAGAAATTCAGAGAAAACTTGACAACTCTACTCTTGGTGAAACGGATCCAGAAAAAGTCACCAATATAGGCGGCAGCGGTCTTCTCCGCAAATTGCTCAATGCCGGAGATACTAGTAAGGATAAGATTAAGGAGAATTATCGCGCCGGTGACTACATCATCTTCCGTTCAGAAAGACAGAAGGAAGGGGAAGCTACTCCACGCTACTACTATGGAATCATGCAAATCCAGCAGTTTGAGGGTGATGACACTGTAAGGGAAACTAATGCAAGTGGCCATGAATACCTCCCTGTAGAGGCAGCCGAGGCTCTCTTCATGAAACCAGTCTACCTCGACATCAAGACCCAGTGCGAAATCGCAGAATAATCCTGCACGGCACAATTAAGGTGGGGAGGACTGACCTTCTCCCCATCTTCCAAGTAATACTAAAATCTAAATAATCCGGTTCAGCAATGAAAAAAATCATTGGAATTATAGCTTCATTTGCAATTCTGCCGTTTGCCCTTTCCTGCTGCAGCGGGAAGGATGCAGGGGACAACATCGTCAAAGCATCTGAAGGCGTGTTCGAAAGAACGATGGGAAAACTCGAAAATGTTTCAATTCAGACAAGTCCGAAGACCGCAGAAGGACTGGACATGTATGAAATCGAAGCGACAGGCGGCCACCTCACGCTCAAGGGCAGCAGCCCGAGCGCAATCTGCTACGCGATGGACAAATACCTTCGCGACGCCTGCGGGTCAATGATTTGCTGGAGCGGAAGCAAACTGGACATTCCCAATGCTTGGCCGGATTGGAAAGAAGAAGCAGTTTCCCCTTACGGACTGCGTTATTTCCTGAATGTCTGCACATTCGGGTACACTACGCCATATTGGGATTGGGCCAGATGGGAGAAGGAAATCGACTGGATGGCTCTCCATGGAGTGAACATGCCGCTCGCAAGCGTGGCTGCCGAGGCCATTGCCAAGAGAGTATGGCTGAAACTCGGCCTGGAAGCCGACGAAATCGACAAGTTCTTCACAGGAGCCGCTCACCTGCCGTGGCATAGGATGGGCAACCTGAACAGCTTCGACGGCCCGCTCAACGACAACTGGCACAAATCGCAGGTCAAGCTCCAGCACAAGATACTCGACAGGATGAGAGAACTCGGAATGGAACCTGTAGCCCCGGCATTCGCTGGATTCATCCCGCCCGCATTGATGAAAAAACATCCTGAAATCCAGGCAAGACAGCTCACCTGGGGAGGCTTCCCGATTGAGGACAATGCCTGCGTGCTCTCCCCTGACTCGCCTTGGTTCAGCAAAATCGGGAAACTTTTCGTGGAAGAATGGGAGAAAGAATTTGGAAAAGCAACATATTGGCTTTCAGACAGTTTCAATGAGATGAAATTGCCTGTAGAGGAAGGCGACGACGACGGCAAACACAAACTTCTTGCAGAATACGGAAAGGCAATCTACAACTCCATCACCGCCGGCGACCCTGACGCCATCTGGGTTACACAAGGATGGACATTCGGCTACCAGCACGATTTCTGGGATCCGGAAAGCCTCAAGGCAATGCTCTCTGAAGTACCTGACGACAAGATGATCATCATTGACCTCGGCAATGACTATCCGAAATGGGTATGGCACACCGAGCAGACATGGAAAGTCCAGCAGGGCTTCCACGGAAAGAAGTGGATATACAGCTATGTGCCGAATTTCGGAGGAAAAGTCCTCCCGACCGGTGACCTGGACATGTACGCCACAGCATCGGCAGAAGCGCTTGCTTCAGAATATGCGGACAATCTTGTCGGCTTCGGCAGCGCCCCGGAAGGCCTCGAGAACAATGAAGTAGTCTATGAACTGCTTGCAGACATGGGCTGGACGAAAGACAGCATTGACATTGACCGCTGGCTGGAAGGCTACTATCGCGCACGCTATGGATTCAGCGACGAAAGGATGAGGGAAGCCTGGAAACTATTGCACAAATCCGTATATAGTTCACTATATTCATACCCTCGTTTCACCTGGCAGACGGTAGTGCCTGACCAGAGGAGAAAGAGCCGCCACGACATCAATGATGACTTCGGAAAGGCAGTGGAAATATTCCTGAGCCTTTCAGACAAATGCAAGGACTCCCCTCTCTATTTCAATGATGCCATAGAATTCGCATCTTTGTGGCTGGGCGAACTCGCTGACAGACATTATGAAAAGGCATTGAAACTCGGAAAGACGGACAAAGGCAGGGAAGAATTGAGAAAGACTGTAGCACTCCTTACTGACGTGGACAGACTGCTCGCATCCCATCCTCTCCACAGGCTCGACAGATGGATTGCTGACGCAAGAAATGAAGGCAGCAGCATCGAAAAGGATCATAGGGAGGCCAATGCCAAGAGGCTCATCACCACATGGGGAGGCTGGCAGGAGGACTATGCCGCAAGATTCTGGTCCGGACTCATAAAGGATTACTATATCCCGAGACTGGAAATCCATTTCTCCGAAAAAGAGGATATGATGGAAAAATGGAAAGAGGAATGGATCAACACCCCTTATCACAGCAATACAAAACCATTTGACTCTCCCCTGGAGGTCGCAAAAGAACTCATAGCAAATGAAAAGTAACATCTCACGCATCAATGTCTTCATCATTGCACTGGTAATCAGCATCTTCGCGTTTACCGGCTGCAGGAATGACAATGCGACACAGACAGTCTTCTCCGAAAAGGAACAGATCAAGGCCGTGAAGGGACTCATTGACAGAGTCACATCCGGAAGGTCCGGCGAATTCGAAGTACGTCTTCTCCAGGAGCGTCCGGACAGCATGGATTTCTTCGAATACAGTGCAGAGAACGGCAAGATCGTACTCGGCGGAAACAATGGCGTCAGCATCGCAAGTGCATTGGGACAATACCTGCGAGAGTATTGCGGCTTCCATTTAAGCTGGTGCGGAAGCCATACAATACTTCCGAAAGACCTTCCACTTCCGGAGGGTAAGACCACGAAAACGTCTCCATACAAATGGCGTTACTACCTGAACTACTGCACATTCAACTACTCTATGAGTTGGTGGGACTTCGACAGATGGCAGAAGGAAATCGACTGGATGGCATTGAACGGTATCAATATGCCTTTGGCCATCACCGGTCAGAACTCCATCTGGCGCAGGGTCTATCATAAACTTGGACTTACAGATGAGGGCCTGAAGTCTTTCTTCAGCGGACCTGCATATTTCAACTGGTTCTGGATGGGCAATCTGGACGGCTGGCAAGGCCCTCTGCCTCTGAGCTTTATGGAAAAACACGAGGAACTCCAGAAGCAGATACTTTATCGCGAAAGATCATTGGGAATGACTCCTATCCTGCCGTCGTTCACCGGCCACGTACCACCGGCATTGATAGAAAAATTCCCGGACGTGAAGGCGAAGAACACACAGTGGGTGAACTTCCCCAAGACTTATGTACTGGACCCGTCCGAGGACATGTTCTCCGAAATAGGCAAACTGTTCCTGGAGACTCAGACGGAAATTTATGGCACGAACCATTATTACACAGCTGATACCTTCAATGAAAACATACCGCCGACAGATGACCCCGAATATCTGAAAGGGGTAAGCGCCAAGGTTTACCACGCGATGTCGGAAGTGGATCCGGATGCCGTATGGGTAATGCAGGGATGGATGTTCCATCACGAGAGACATTTTTGGCATGACCCTCAGATTCAGGCGCTTCTTTCTGCTGTGCCGGATGACAAGATGCTGATTCTCGACCTGTGGAGCGAGAGATTCCCGGTTTGGAACCGCACCCATGCCTACTACGGCAAGCCTTGGCTCTGGTGCATGCTCCAGAACTTCGGACAGAACATAACATTGTCCGGAAACGCGACTTCTGTGGCCAACGACCCGGCTGCTGCACTGGCGGACTCGACTTCGGGCAAGATGAGCGGAATCGGTCTGACTCCGGAGGGCATCGGACACACCCCTATCATCTACGCGCTCATGCTGGAAAATGTCTGGAACGAAGGCAGGCCTGTGGACATTGACTCATTTATAAAGAATTATACGACAAACCGTTACGGCAAGCTCTCTCCTGCAGCGGTCGAGGCCTGGAAGGGCATTTTCGCCACCGCATTCGAGAACAATGTGAACAATGGCGGTCACGAGTCCATAATCACGGGACGTCCTACATTCGTGGAGAACCCTAAGGGCTGCACGAATACCAGGAAATGTTACGAGCGCATTGACCTCGTAAAGGCTTGGGAGCATCTTTACTCCTGCATTGACGAGCTCGCTGAAAGTGACGGTTATCGCTATGATATTGTGGACATTACACGTCAGGTGCTTGCGGATTACGCTTCGGTGATTCAGCAGAAGTTCGCCGCTGACTACAAGAATGGTGACATGGAGGCGTTCAAGGCCAATGCAGAGGCTTTTGATGCCCTGATTTCTGATATGGATACGCTGCTGGCCACAAGGAAGGAATTCCTGCTCGGCGTATGGCTCGAAAGTGCCAAGGCCATGGGTACAAATGCCGAAGAATCAGCGCTCTACGAGCAGAATGCGCGCAACCTCCTGGGAACATGGGGCAACAAGGACTGCAAACTGTTCGACTATGCCTGCAAACAATGGTCAGGAATGATGAACGGCTACTACAAGCAGAGATGGAATCTGTTCTTCGAGGACGTCCTAGCCAATTGGGGGCACTTCGAGCAAAATGACTTCGCGCAGAAATGCAAGGATTATGAATGGAACTGGATATTCGAGACAGACTGCTTCCCTACTGAAAAGAGCGGAGATGAAATCGAAGTAGTGAAGAGTCTCTGGAACAAATATAATACAGCATTGCTAAATGAGTAACAATCAACCGACCGGACGCTTGGCGTCGCTGGATGCATTGAGAGGGTTCGACATGCTTTTCATAGCAGGTCTCGCCTATCTCATCAGGGCCGTCTGCTGCCTTTTCCCCGGCGGGGAATCTTTCTGGCTGGAGAATCAGATGCACCACGTGGCATGGGATGGACTGGCTCATCACGATACAATTTTCCCGCTTTTCATATTCATAGCGGGAGTGTCATTCCCCTACTCCTATGCCAAGCAGGTGAAAATCGGCAAGACCAGATGGCAGATATACAAGAAAATCTTCATAAGGGCAGCCGTTCTGGTGTTCCTGGGAATGATTTGCAACGGATTGCTGAAACTGCAGAGCGGCCCGCAGAGATTCTTCAGCGTGCTGGAACGCATCGGTGTCGCCGGAATGTTCGCATCCATATTGTATATCAATTTCAAGCCACGAGGCAGAATCATCATTGCGGCGCTCATCCTGATAGTGTATGGAGCCATCAGCTTCATTGTCGCTCCTGATGCACCGGCAGGGACTTCGCCGCTCAGCCTGGAGGGCAGCATTGCCGCCTATGTCGACAGGACATTGTTCCCGAACCTGATTTATAAACCGGGAATATATGATCCGGAGGGTCTGTTGAGCACTTTCCCGGCCATAGTCACTGCCATGCTGGGCAACTTCACAGGCGAATTTATCCGGAACAGCAAGTCAAGCGGAAACAAGAAATGCCTGTATATGATCGGTGCTGCGGCAGTCATGACAATTGTCGGCCTGATATGGTCCCACTGGCTTCCTCTTAACAAAAAGCTGTGGAGCAGCAGTTTCACACTAGTCGTTGGAGGATATTCCGTAGCAATGCTGGCTCTTTTCTACTGGTTGATCGACGTGAAAGGCTACCAGAAATGGGCATTCCCGCTTAAAGTGGTGGGCATGAACTCCATAGCGATCTTCATGCTTCCCAAGATCATTGACCTGAAATATACGGTCAATTTCTTCCTGGGCGGATTGTGCAACCGGTTGGGAGAAGGATGGGACAATGTCTTGTTCTGGTCCGGATACCTGGTGCTCGTCTACCTGATTCTTTACTTCATGTATAAAAAAGACATATTCATCAAGGTATGAGAAAGATAGTCATCGCATGCGATTCATATAAAGGATGCCTGTCATCTTCGGAGGTTGCCCGGGCTGCTGCTGAGGGCGTGGCCGAGGTATATCCCGACTGTGAAATCGTCCGTCTGGCCGTAGCTGACGGAGGAGAGGGCACTGTGGATGCACTCGTGGAAACATTGGGAGGGCATCTGGAATGGGCAGAAGTCTCCGACCCGCTGGGCAGACCGGTGAAAGCCGCTTATGGAATTGCCGGGGACCTCGCCATAATCGAATCCGCAGCGGCATGCGGACTGACACTTCTGACCAAAGAGGAGCGCAATCCACTGATTACCAGCACAAAAGGACTTGGCGAACTGATATTGGCCGCCATCGACAAAGGCTGCAGACGCTTCCTCATCGGGCTCGGCGGCAGCGCGACCAATGACGGCGGCATGGGAATGATAAGCGCAGACGGGTTTCTGGAAAGGACCCGCGGCCGGTCGTTTACCGTAGCGTGCGATGTGGACACGCCATATATAGGAGCCCATGGGGCAAGCCGCGTTTTCGGTCCGCAGAAAGGGGCCTCGGAAGAGGACGTGGAAATCCTGGAAGAAAGGCTGCGCGGATATGCATTGAAAATACTGAAAGACACCGGCATTGACGTGAGCGATATGGCCGGTGCAGGTGCGGCAGGCGGTCTCGGCGGTGCTTTTCGCGCGTATCTGGGCGCGGAATTGAAACGCGGCGTGGACCTGGTGCTGGACCAGATCGGGTTCGACAGCATCATCGACGGGGCAGACCTTGTCATTACCGGCGAAGGCTGTTCGGATTATCAGACATTGAAAGGAAAAACTGCCGCAGGCGTGCTCGAAAGAGCGAAGAGAAAGGGAATACCGGTTATGCTCGTAAGCGGGGCAATCCGTGACGGGCAGATGCTGCGTGACGGCGGCTTCGGGATTATCGCGGCAGCAAGTCCGAAGGAGATGAGCCTGGCCGAGGCAATGCGTCCGGAGACTGCCGAGTCAAACATTTACAAAACCGTTAAAAGATTACTGCTCAATGAATAGCGCACTTGCAGTTGCAATCGGACTTACGCTTGCAATTATCTTGATATTGAAGAAATGCCTGCCTGTCTATGCCCTGATTCTAGGCGCGATAGTCAGCGGTTTGCTTTCCGGATGGGGCTTCGACTTGACAGTCAAGGAGATGTTTTCCGGCGTGAAAGACATATCCCCTGCCATCGTACGCATCTTGGCGGCAGGCGTCCTGACCGGCGTCCTGGTAAAGACCGGCGCGGCTGACAAAATCGCGCTGACCATCGTCAAGAAAGCAGGACGGCGCAATGTTTTCCTTGCATTGGCATTGTCCGTATTTATACTGACCGGCGTTGGAGTTTTTATCGACGTGGCGGTAATCACAGTCGCTCCAATCGCCATCATGATCGGCAAGGAGATAGGCCTTTCCAAGGGGAAAGTGCTTTTGGCGATGATCGGTGGCGGAAAATGCGGAAATATCGTTTCGCCGAACCCCAACACCATCATTGCGGCAGAGAACTTCGATGCACCACTGTCATCTGTAATGGCGGCGGGAATCGTGCCGGCATTGGTGGGTCTGGCTGCACTGATATTCATAATACTTCCAATGCTTCCCGACAAGGGTTTTTCCGATATGAAGGACGCGGAAGAGACTAGTGCCAGAAACGATTTGCCATCATTTATGGCAAGTATCACGGGCCCGCTTGTGGCTGTCCTTCTGATGGTTCTGCGGCCGTTGTTCGGAATCGCCATCGACCCTGCAATCGCATTGCCTGTCGGTGGTCTGGCCGGTGTCATCGCAACGCGCAAATGGAAAAGCACAGGAGAGAGCATGAGTTACGGACTCGAAAAAATGTCATCTATCGCGGTACTTTTGGTGGGTACGGGAACGATTGCAGGCGTCATCAAAGCGTCTGCTGTCAAAGACTTGCTGATAAGCCTGATTTCCGGATGGGACGGCGGCGCGGCATTGATCGCACCTGTTTCGTCAATCCTCATGAGCGCAGCCTCTGCCAGCACGACCGCCGGTGCCACCATAGCCTCCGCATCGTTCGCGCAGACTGTTCTCGCGGCCGGGGTCAATGCCGTCTGGGCCGCAGCCATGACCAATGCCGGTGCCACCGTCCTGGACCACCTTCCTCACGGCTCGTTCTTCCACGCCACAGGCGGTTCCATCGGAATGGAGCTCAAGGAAAGGTTACGCCTGATACCTTACGAGTCGCTTATCGGACTGGTTCTGGTGAGCATGACGGGTGTCATGATGCTGATAATAAATTAATTAACAATTATAATAAAGAAATGGTACAAACGAAGGATTACAAAAGCCCGGAAATCTCCATTATAGAAATAGCCGGAGATCAGGAATTCGCTGTTGTTACTGGAAGCAATTTCCAGAGTGATATCAAAGAGTTGGAAATTATTGAGGAGGAATGGTAATGAAAAGACTGTCAGTATTGGCAATGGCCATGATTGTCATGGCTTCTTGCGCTAAAGAGAATGTTCAGCCGAAAAACGAACCGACCGGAGAGAAAGCGCTTTTGGAAATCGGCTTGGCTTCTACCAAGACTCAGCTCGGAACAGAGGATAAAGTAAACAAATTATTCCCTATAGTGTGGAGTGATGGTGATGAGATTGCGGTTATCGAAAATATGGGCATAGAAGGGAAGCAGAATGTCTCAGTTTATCGCCTGAAAGAGGGTGCCGGCACTGCAAATGGTGTCTTCGAGCACGTGAGCGGCGATGCGTTCCCGAAAGTGATTACGGATGTGGTATATCCGGCGAGTGCTGTTGTGCCGAACAGTACGCTCATAAGTGAGATACCTATTGTGAATGTCTCATCATTGGTGCCGAAAGATCAGACTCAGAGCTATGAGGCAGGCAATTTCGACAAGAATGCAGCGGTGATGTATTTCCACAGAAACAATGCAGCGGATAAGATTGTGCTGGAGCCGTTAAGCAGTATCATTTGTATTCCGATTAAGGGATTCGATGATAATGATGTCGTAACCGCAGTGAAATGGCAGAATATGGATGGCCGTACAGCTACCGTCACATTGAACTGTCCAAACGGAGTAAAACTCTCCAAAGGTCAGGCCACAAACTTCTACTTGTCCATTCAGCCGATGCTGAAAGACTGTAACGGAATCGCATACGTTTATCTGAAAAATGGCGCCATCCAGGTACAGACGCCAAGAAATTTAAAAGCATTCCAAGCCGGCACCCTTCATCGTTTTCCGGAGTGGACACTAAGCAAAAAGGCGAAATGGACAATCCTGGGTTATGGTTCTCAAAGAGATGCCACTACCTGGGAGCAAGTGCCACTCGGACCGGCTCAGTATATGATTGACGGCAATGACCTTTCATGGTGGGAATTCCGTAGGCAACTTAATAAAGATAAAAATGGTTCTGAAATGGCTGGGCCACATACGGTGGTCATTGATTTAGGCTCGAAGCAAACAATAACTAATATCAGTATTAAATCAAAAGAAATTAAAACATCCCCAGTTTATGAAATAACGTATACAAATAAAGATGGGAAGGTTGTAGATATTTATGGTTCGCAATCTTTTAATCCTCCTCACACTTTCCATATTGCATTCTCGGAGCAGCAACCGACACAAGATGAAATAGATCAATTCGTTTCAAAAAAAATATGGCCTGAGACAGTTTCAAATAAAAATGATTTCACAGGTACAGGAACTATTGATTCAAATTATGGAGCAGACAAAAAAACCTGGTGGGATAATAAATTAAAAGGGCCTGTTACTGCCAGATATCTCTTCATACATTTCGAAAAGGCTTGGGACAATGCTGGTACCAAACCTGCAGCAAATATGATGAAAGTAGCCGAACTGGACATCTACTAATCCGTTGGACTTTATGAAAAGAATTTGTTATATGTTGCTCGCTGCCGCATTTTTGGCAGCGGGCTGCACAAAAGAGGATAACGGAGGCCCGATCGAGGAGCTGGTAATCGGTATCAGCAGTTCTGAAAGCAAGGTTACCCTCGGAAGCGAAAACGCAGGACAGTTCAGCCTCCTGTGGTCCGAAGGTGACGAAGTCGCTGTAACAGGCGATGCTGGCCAATCCGTTTTCCGTCTGAAGTCCGGTGCGGGCTCGACGAGAGGAACATTTGAATACAAAAGCGGCGCTCGCGGCCACAATGTAATCAAAGATGTCATCTTCCCTGCCACCAATGCCGGAAACGTTCCTGCCACACAGAATTACACGGCAGGGACTTTCGACCCGTCTGCCATGACCCTCACATATCACAATCCGTCCGGAACCAGAGAGCATTCGGTAATGCTCGAATGCAAGACGAGCGTTCTGTGTTTCCAGATGAAAGGCAATGACAAGCTGAGCAATATAGCAGTCACTTTCAAGAACGGCAAGACCTACACTCTGAAGACGCTGAATGCGCCGATGCTCAACGAATCCAAATCCACGCCATTCTACATAGTCGTGCCTTCACAAAAGTCAGACCGTGTGGATGTTACATTCACATCATCTTCCGGGTCGATGAACAGGATTCTCTCGTCGAAATCATTCGAGGCAGGCAAGATGCACAGATTCAAGCCACTCGAATATAAGGCGGACAAGAGTTTCAGGATCATGTCGTATAATATTGCACAATGCGCACATACATTGTTGAAATCCTCTCCAAAATTCACTGCAAATATCACCAAAGAACTTAAAGCGGACGTTGCAGTAATGAATGAAGTCAAGTCATCAGACAGTAAAAGCATTGCATCTACTAATTTGGGTTGGCAATATTTTTACAAAGACGGAAAAACCGGTATGGGCAACATGATTGCCTATAATCAGAACAAGCTGAAGACAGTTGGAGAGCCTTCATTCCTCAAGCTCGACAAATTGGTAACAGACTATCAATATAATGAAGACAGGGTTTGCCTTTTCATGGAATTTGAGGACTTTATCCTGCTGGGCTCGCATATCCAGAAAGATGCATTTGTCACCCACACCAAATTGATTACCGACGAGGTCAAGGCCAAGTACGCAAAGAAAGGCAAACCTATATTTTTCTGCGGCGACATGAACACCAGACCATTCTCAGTAGAATTGAAGAACTTCTCATCAGAATGGAGGGTACTGTCAAGAATGGACCAAGCCACACTGTACAATCCGGGCCAGCCGGACAACTTGATCTGCATTGACTACATCTTCCTCTGGAAAGGAGGTCCGGATGTAAACGTCACCAAGACAGAGGTCTGCAAGAGCGTCACATGCGGAACAATCACCGACGCCTCCGACCACTTTCCTATCTACGTAGACGTAACCGTAGGCAACAGCAGCCTCCCGCTTTTAGAGGAAAAAGTGTCACTCGGCTCTTTCAGCATAGTCCATGAACCCATCTGGTAACATTCTCACCAACATTCAGATATTACCGAATCGTCCGTAACGTGTTAAACTTTACGGACGATTATTTTGCTGACAATACCAGCGCGATTGCTTTACGCAATCATTGTTCAATCAAATCTTTCACCTCTGCTATGAATGCCTCTGCCTTTGGATAAAGCTCATCAACCATTTCCTTGTCACAATAAACAAAGTCGTCATAGTCACTGCTATGTCTTTTCTCAAAAAGTGTTGCAAATATTTTACTTGATGATATTGAAAGTTTACCCTTCGAAGTAAAATGCATTCCAAGCATTGTTT
>OBCQ01000417.1_pt1 | contig 11604 bp, 9 predicted proteins | sample 1517991 | NCBI WGS metagenome assembly OBCQ01 (sample SAMN03418263, study PRJEB22391) | human gut metagenome | biome: human-gut; feature: organic feature; material: feces | host: Homo sapiens | place: Tanzania | collected 2013-01
CCAACTTTCAATAACCGCTGGTGGAATGACCAAAGGTCATGGAACCTGCGGACAAACTAATAGTAGGGAGAAAGCGTCCCCAAAGGGGGCGAACCACATCCAGTCTTGCTCCTGTTCGCCCCCTTCGGGGACGATAAGAGAGTATCTGTAACTATCCGCAGGTTCCATTCCCTTCGGTCATTCCACCCGCGGTTATTCACATTCGCCCCCTTCGGGGACGGTAGAATGCTACTTGCGAAACTTCAGTGTATAATTTATAATTAAACAATAACAATTAAAAATTAAGCTATAACAATAATTAATGAGAAGAGAGAAAACAATTTGGATGCTTCTGTTGGCGATGATGCTGATGTTACAGCCTACATCGCTGATGTTACAGCCTTCTTCGCTGATGGCACAGAACAAGCGAGAGTTCCGTGGCGCCTGGATTCAGTGCGTCAACGGACAGTTTATGGGGAAAAGTACCCAGCAGATTCAGACGATGCTTTCCAGGCAGCTCGACGAACTGCAGAAGGATGGCGTCAATGCCATTATCTTCCAGGTCAGAGCCGAGTGCGATGCACTCTATCCCAGCAAGATAGAACCCTGGAGCAAGTTCCTCACTGGCGTGCAGGGCAAGGCACCATCCCCTTACTGGGACCCTTTGCAGTGGATGATCGATCAGTGTCACAGCCGCGGCATGGAACTCCATGCCTGGATCAACCCCTATCGTGCCAAGCACGGTTCCACATCCCTGAGCCAGGTATCACCCCGAAGCGTGGTGAAGACCCATCCTGATCTCTGCTTCAACTATGATAATCTGGTGCTCCTCAACCCGGGACTCCAGGAGGCAGCCGACTATACCTGCCGTGTGGCAGCCGACATCGTGAGCCGCTACGACATCGACGGCTTCCATATCGACGACTATTTCTATCCTTATCCCGTAGCCGGCAAGCAGATTCCCGATCAGCAGCTCTTCCGTCAGCAGGGCAGGGGATTCAGAGACATCGGCGACTGGCGACGCGACAACGTGAGCCGCTTCGTCAAGCAGTTGGGCGAAACCATCCATGCCGTCAAGCCATGGGTCAAGTTTGGCGTATCACCATTCGGCATCTATCGCAACAGGCGCAATTCCCCAATCGGTTCCAACACCTTCGGATTGCAGAACTACGACGACCTCTATGCCGATGTGCTCCTCTGGGTGAACAATGGCTTCATTGACTACTGCGTGCCTCAGATTTATTGGGAGATAGGCAACAAGGCTGCCGATTACAAGACCCTCATCCAGTGGTGGAACAAATATGCGGGCAACCGACCTCTCTATATCGGCGAGGACATCGAGCGCACCGCCAAGTATCCCGACCCGGTGAATCCACGCAGCCACCAGTTGCCAGCCAAGCACCGCCTGCACCAGCAGATGAACAATGTGCAGGGCACCGTGCTCTGGTATGCCAAGACTGCAGCCGACAATGTGGGCAACATCGGTCATACCCTGCGCAACTATTACTGGAAGTACCCGGCCCTCCCACCGTTGATGCCATTCCTCGACAACAAGGCGCCGAAGGCAGTGAAGGGTTTGAAGATGGCATGGACCGCCCAGGGCCCGATGCTCACCTGGAAGGCTCCGAAGGCGAGCCGCAGAAAGTGGGGCGATGTAGCCAACCGCTTTGCCATCTATCGCTTCGAGAAGGGTTCCCGCATCAACCTCAATGATGTCACCGCCCTGCAGGCTGTGGTTTATGGCACCCGCTACAAACTGCCTTACCTGAAGGACAGAAAATACACCTATGTTGTCACCGCACTCGACCGTGTGGGCAACGAGGGTAAAGGTAAAAAGAAGACCGTTTCATTTTAAAAAGAAAACCGTTTCGCTTGAAGCGAAGCGGTTTTTTCTACATATATGAATATCTATCACTAATAAAACTTAAATAATATCCCGATTGTTTGGCTGATTTGTATTTTTTCATTAATTTTGCAAGCGAGTTTGAGAATATCCGCATAGGAATTGCTCAAGCAGATTGCGGAATACAGCTTCACCTGGGTTCGGGGTAGCTCCGTAACCAGAAGCCTCGAGTTTGAGGTAGCCTGGTCAATCTACAGGCTTCTTGGTCGTTTGGACCGAGGGGGTAGAGAAAATATATCCTTTCCAGAACAACTTTTTTGATGAATTTAAACAAGCCAATTCAAGAAGATTCCATCAATTGGTATGCACTTCATGTATATAGAAATAAGGTGTCAAATTGCCGCGACATGGTCAATGCAATCAATCCGAAATCTGATATTCAGGAATTCGAAAAGCAGGAATTAGAAAGACAGCAAAAGCTTCGTAATGTCCTGAAAGACAGAAAGTTATCGGGGGGGTAAAATGACCTTTTACGCTCCGTTGGTAAGAATAGACCGTGTTAATCAGCACGGCAAACGTGTAGTCACCGAAAAACCGCTCATTCCATCACTCTTTTTTATCCAGTGTACGCTCCAGCAGGTAGAAGAATTCGACCAGCTGATGGGCAACCTTACCCGTATCTATACCCATCTTCACGAGGGGAAGATACAGCCCATAGCCATCCCGGAGCACCAGATGGAGATGTTTATCCAGGTATCATCAGGCGACCAGGAAGGACTGGAGTATTACGGTGCCGATGCCTTCGACTGGAAGAAGGGCGAGAAGGTGAGGGTGACAGACGGCCGCTTCAAGGGACTGGAAGGCGAAATCAAACGCATTGACGGAACCAAGCGCCTGGTAGTAGCCGTAGAAGGCATCTGCTGCGTGGCTACCACCTATATTCCCAGATGCTTTCTGGAGAAAATTTGAATCATTTTATGTTTTCTATATAATAATAACAAATTGTATATATATATTAAAATTTGTCTCAAATAATCATCATGAACAAAAGTTCAAAGAAAATCATTTGGTCAGGAGTGCTAGGGATAGCACTCCTGATGGTTTCTTCATGCAAGACTCCATCAAACATTTCCTATTTCCAGGATTTCTACAACAATCCGGATACAGTAGTGAATCTTCAGAATAAGGTGATAACTATCAAGCCTACAGATAAATTATATATCGGCGTGAAGAGTAAGGATCCGCAGATTTCGCAGCTCTTCAATCTGGTGGGCGGTAGTAATGCCAGTTCCTACAATATCTCGCAGGATGCTTATTATTATACGGTAGACAGCAAGGGCGATATCGACTTCCCTGTTGTCGGAAAAATTCATATCCAGGGATTGACCCGTGAACAGGTGGCTGAAAAGGTGAAAAAGTCGCTCGTGGATGCCAGTCTGGTCAAGGACCCTGTGGTTACAGTGGGCTTGAACAACCTCCATTATTCCGTGATGGGAGAGGTGAACAAGCCTGGAAAGTTCTCTTTCGAAGACGAGAAGGTTACCATCCTCGATGCCATCAGCAATGCCGGCGACCTGACCATCAATGGTATTCGTGACGACGTGATGGTGCTCCGTCAGGAGAATGGCCATCAGAAGATATATAAGATCAACCTCTGTTCAGGCAAGGAAATCTTCAGCTCGCCTGCCTATTTCCTGCAGCAGAACGACGTGGTGTATGTTTCGCCTAACGATACCAAGAAGCGTACCTCTACCGTGAATGGAAACACCATCCAGTCTACGGGCTTCTGGCTGAGCGTATCTTCACTCGCCGTTACCATCCTCACCTTCCTGAAGGTTAATTAATAGTTGATAGTTTATAGTTAACAGTTAATAGTTAAGAATGATACAGAACTCTAATCCGGCGAATCAGATGGCTCCGAATCCGATGCTTCGTCGAAACCAGGCAGATGATTTCATCCGCCTGCAAGACCTCTTTTATCTCTGCCTTGCCAGATGGAAATGGTTCGTCCTTTCTCTGGTCATCACCTTGGGTGTGGCAGCCGTTTATCTGCTCTCTACACCGAATGTATACCAGCGCACGGCTTCGCTGCTCATCAAGGACGACAGCAAGAGCAGCTCCATCAACAACAACGTGGAGTCGATGTTCTCCGATATGGGATTGGGAGGCATCAAGTCGAACGTAAACAACGAACTCATTGCCATCCAGTCGCCTGCCGTACTCCTCGAAGTGGGCAAGCAGCTGAAACTCAATGTAGATTATGCCGTTGACGGACGCTTCCACCGCGAAGTGCTCTATGGCAACGACCTCCCTGTCACCGTGCAGTTCCTCACCATCGGCGAGGCACATAGCGGTTCGATGACCGTATATCTGAAAGGGGGTAACAAGTTTGAACTCACCGATTTCAAGGGAACCTCTTCTAATGGAACTCCAGTGGAGACCAACAAGACCATCACGGGTCAGTTGGGCAAACTGGTTCAGACTCCATTGGGCAAGGTGAAGCTGGAGGCTGCTCCATCATACGCTGCCTTCATCAAGGGTGGCGATGCACCGGCACTCTACGTGAGCCATACCGATCTCTATGCCATGACAGGCCGCATCCAGCAGTCACTCTCCGTAAGTCTCAGCGAGGAGAAGGCTACCATCATCGACTTGAGTTACAAGGATGTGCTTGCCAAGCGTGCCGAGGATATCCTCAACACCATCATCGCCGTATACCGCAAGAACTGGCTCGACGACAAGAACCAGATGACCATTTCCACCTCCCGTTTCATCACCGAGCGCCTCGGTGTCATCGAACATGAGCTGGGCGACGTGGATAAGGATATCTCTTCCTTCAAGAGTGCCAACCTGCTGCCCGACGTAGAGACTGCAGCACAGCAGTATATGCAGAAGAGCAGCGATGTGAGCAAGCAGATCATGGATCTCACCTCCCGCCTCTCCATTGCACAGTATATCCGCAGTAGTCTTACAGGCAAGGTGGGCAAGAACCAGCTTCTGCCTTCCAATACCGGTATCGACAGTCCGGGCATCGAGCAGCAGATTACTGAATACAACAAAACTCAGTTGGAGCGCAACAACATTGTGGCAAACTCCAGCGAGCAGAACCCATTGGTTGCCGATTACGACCAGAGTCTGGCTGCCATGCGCAGAAGCATCAGCACCAGTATTGACAACTTTGTGGTAACCCTCCGCACCCAGCTGGGCACCCTGCAGGCAAACGAGGCGCAAACCACCTCGCAGATTGCCAGCAACCCTAACCAGGCTAAGTATCTGCAGACCGTAGGCCGTCAGCAGAAGGTAAAGGAGGCGCTCTATCTCTTCCTCCTCCAGAAGCGTGAGGAAAACGAGCTCTCCAAGGCTTTCACCGCTTATAATACCCGCGTCATCACTCCTCCTACAGGCAGCAACCTGCCGGTGGCACCAGTGCGCCGCAACATCCTGCTGGTGGCATTCGTGCTGGGCTTCCTCATTCCGGTGGTCATCATCTTCGTGCGTGAAAACATGAACACCACCGTGCGTGGACGCAAGGACCTGAAGAACGTAACCATCCCATTCCTGGGCGAGATTCCGTTCTATATCAGCCGCAAGAACCGTCCTGCCCTGAAGCAGCGCATCCAGTTCTGGAAGAAGCAGAAGGAGGTTCGCCAGGTGGTGGTGAAGGCGGGCAAGCGCGACATCGTGAACGAGGCATTCCGCGTATTGCGTACCAACTTCGAGTTCACCATCGGTGCACATCCTGAAAAGAACGTCATCCTCTTTACTTCCTTCAACCCAGGTTCCGGCAAGAGCCACCTGGCTGCCAACATGGCGATGTCGCTCGCCATCAAGAAGAAGAAGGTGCTCGTCATCGACGGTGACCTGCGCCATGGTTCTACTTCCATGCTCGTAGGCAGTCCTGGCGAGGGCTTGAGCGACTATCTGAATGACAGAACCGACGACCTGAAGGGCATCATCTGCCATGGCGAGGAGAACGGACTGGTGAAGGATTTCGACATCCTGCCTATCGGTACCATGCCTCCGAACCCTACGGAACTTCTCTTCAGCGAACGTTTGGAAACACTTATCAATCAGCTCCGTACGGAGTATGATTATGTGTTCATCGACTGTCCTCCTGTAGAGATCGTAGCCGATACCCAGATTATCGAGAAATATGCCGACCGCACCATCTTCGTGGTTCGCAGCGGCTTGATGGAGCGCAGCATGCTGGGCGACATCGAACAGCTCTATAAGGAGAAGAAGTTCAAGAACATGTCGCTTATCCTCAATGGTACCAAGGCGCAGGGTGGCCGCTACGGTCATTACTATCGCTACGGCTACCACTATGGTTATGGCTACGGCTACCACTACGGCTCCGACAAGAATGGGGGGGGCAAAAATAGGAAAGTAGAAAATTGGATAAAAGAATAGAAAAATATGAATATATTCCGTGAGGTGTTCCGTTTGATTTGCAATCCGACGGCAAGCAAGAAAGCACCATCAGAGAAACTCCCCGGCGGCATCGACTGGCATTGCCACATTCTGCCGGGGGTGGACGACGGATTCCAGGAGATGGAGAAGTCGCTGGAAATGCTTGCCACCTACGAGGAAATAGGAATCAGGGAAGTGTGGTTCACCCCACATATCATGGAGGATGTGCCCAACACAACCGCCCGTTTGCGCCAGGTGTTTGACAGCCTGGAAAACAAATATCAGCAGGATTTCAAACGGAGAAATCCTGCTGACATACAGATGCTGAAGCTTCATCTGGCTTCAGAAAACATGCTCGATGCGCTCTTCGAAAAGCGCCTCCGCAGCAACGACCTGCTGCTCATCGGCAACGAGGGCAACTGCCTGCTGGTAGAAACCAGCATCTTCTCGGCCCCGATGAACTTCAGGGGACTGCTGGAGCGCATCAGGAACAAGGGATATACCCCCATCCTGGCGCACCCCGAACGCTATCTCTATATGGAGAAAAGCGACTACCGGGCGCTCAAGGCGCAAGGCATCAGATTCCAGCTCAACCTCTTCTCTCTGAAAGGCCAGTATGGCGACAAGGTGAAGAAGCGGGCAAGATGGCTCCAGAAGCAGGGCATGTACGAATACACGGGCACCGACCTCCATCGCCCCGGTGTTTTTCATAGATTTTGGTAGGGGCATTGGTTGTTTTAACCCCTACAGGATTGTATGCAGAAAGCCGAAGCCACGGCTGTGAGCACAGTGATGAGCAGATTGATGATCTTCTTGATGGTATCTCTCTTCATAAGCTAATGGGTTTAAAAGTTGAAACTGAAATGAATTAAAGTTGAAACTTAGCCCCGGCATCGAAGCAGGGACATTCCTTGGGAGTGGTGCCAGGCAAATCTCGATGACCCAGAATCACGGCACGTGGAAACATGATCTTCAGCTTCATCAGCAGGTGGCGAATCACCTCGTATTGATCGGCTGTCAGCGTGTCGGCAGGCCTGCCGTCTTCATCCAGTCCGCCCTCGTAGCAGATGCCGATGGAGCAGCGGTTGTAGGGACGTGCATGAGCACCCACCTCAAGCAGTTTACGAAACTGCGTCAGCGTGCCGTCTTTGCGGCAATAGTAGTGATAGCCCGCCGTGCGGAAGCCGCGTGCCTTATGGTCGCGCACCAGCTGTTTCTCCGTATAGTTGCGGTTGCATCTGGTGGCACTGCAGTGAATTACGAGGAAGCGCACGCTCTGGGGTGAATCCATCATCGTGCCGCCTTCTGTAAGGGCTAGGAGAAGATGCTCCGACAGTACCTCCTCGTCGCCAATGGTCATGGGAAATTTATCTGTTACCATTGTGTTGAATTTTTAATGTAAAATATGAGCGGGGGCGATTTAACGCCCCCGACTTCTAAAGTGTGATATGTTCGTTATCGCCACCGGAGTCTGTTCCCGAACCGCCGGTCTGAGAACCTGTGGTTCCTGATCCGCCTCCCTGGGTCTGATCACCCGTGGTTCCCGATCCGCCACCCTGGGTGCCGGAACCGCCCGCCTGGGTATCATCCGAACCGCCTGGGTCGGTAGTGGTGCCGCCCGTTGTCTTCTTTTTCTTGGTGCCATACTTCTTGAGGTTGGCCTCCAGGTTAAGGTTCACGGAACGCAGGTCGCCCGTGGCACGGGCTCTCATTCTCACGCCCAGGATATTCTTGAGCACGGAGAAATCCTCCTTTGTGGCGGCACCCTCCTTGTTCTTGATACCGATGTAGAAGATGGCGAGGTTGTCCAGCTTCACGTTCTTACCGGCGAGCAGCAGCTCCTTGATGTGTACCACGGCATCGGTCAGGATTCCCTGAATGGTGCCGGCAGAGAAAGGCGAGTTGTAGGTGTGCATCTGTTCGGCTAGCGCCTCCAGGTCCACGGTCTCGCTCACATGAGGCTTGGCATAATACTTGCCGTAAGCCTTCTCGTTCTTCACGTTGTTGTTCTTCTTCAAATCGTATTCGATCATAGGCTTTTAAATGAATTAAAGTTTGTAAATTCCGCCTGTGCTGAACACTGGCGGAGTCATCATTCTGATTGACGATGCAAAGATACAACATTCTGGAGACCCCATCATACGATGCATATACGATGGCTATACGATATGCCCCGATATGCTCAGAACCACTTACGGTTCGCCCAGATATTCATAGATAAGCAGTGCCATGCGCATGCTGAATGTCTTGTCGCGCGGGTGATAACCCTCGTATTCCAGTGCCGCTACCAGCGGCTGACAGCGGTTGATCATCCTCATCAGATGGTTCACCGCCACATGATTGGATTGACTCGGAAAGTAGAGCTTTGCTAGCTCGAACTTATTATATATCTTGATTTTCATGATTTATATATCTTGATTTTCATGATGATTCAAAATAACACTGTGAAGTAGCCAGGACGTCACTGAGAGGCTGGCAGAAGCGTTCTGACCATCCGTCAGAACGTCACTCTTCACCTCTCAGAACGTCATTGAACACCTCTCAGAACGTCACTGGCTATCATTTGCAACGTCACTTCTTATTGTTGTCGGAATCAGAAGAATCCTTCTTCCTATTCTTGTCGGCATCGGAATCAGAAGAATCAGACTTCTTCTTGTCTTTATCAGAATCAGGAGTATCAGACTTCTTTTTCTTGGAGTCTTCCCATTCCTTAGGCGACACGATGGCGTCGGTCTTGATTTCGCCGGTATCCTTCTCGATGACTATCCAGCCGTTGCCCTTCGACTTGTGCAGCTTCTTGAAGCCCAGTCGGAGCATGATGCTGGCTAGGTTCTGCTGGAAGAAGTTGCGGCTCAGGGCAGGGCAACCGCCTATGCGCTCCATAATCTCGGCAGAATAGCGGAACTTCACAAATTTAGGGTCGATGCCGTCTTCCGGTACACGGTAGAGGCGCAGTATCTGATCCTCCATATAGTTGGAAATCATAAACATCTTGTTGTGCTCGCGCATCACCTCGATGTCATCGTATGTAAGCCAGAACACCCACCCATCTTCGTGGTTCTTCTTGCGCTTCATCACCTCCTTGCCCAGCGCCACTGCCTGCGCATAGATGTGCTGGTAGTCGATGGGGTGGTCTATCGGACTCTCGATGGAGTCTATCTGCCAGGGTGAGTAGCGGCGGTTTTCCTCGTCGCTGATAATCTGCACGCTGTTGCTGGTGCCGCAGAGGGCAGCACGATGGGGCAGTTCCGTGCGATACTTGTCGTAAGGACGGCGGATGGAGAAATAGAGCTTGGTAACGCAGCTCTTGAAGGCACTCAGGTTCTTGCCGAATGCCGTCTCAAACTCGTCGAGGCACATCAGCGCCTTGCTCGAAAACGCCTCCATGAAGTCCTTGTCGGTGTAGCATGCCGTAGACTCATTGATGAAATAAGATCTGAGCACGGCAGGCAGCAGCATGTTGAAGAAGGTGGTCTTGAAGATGCCGCCCTTGCCCACGAAGATGAGCACGGTCTGGCTCACCACGCTTTTGGTAACCCAGGAAACCACCATCGCCACAAACCACTTCTTGAAGAAATACTTGAAGTCGTCCATCGTATGATGGTAGCCGGGTATCTCGCTCACGTGGATGCGCTCGGCAAGCTGGTCGATATAGTCTGTCTGTCCGTCCCATTCGGGTAGGCTTCGCAGATATTCATCAAACGGGTCGTACGCATCGCTGAAATCGCTGTTGATGATGGCATGCAGTCGGGGCATCGGCACATGCAGTCCGTCCTCGTCCATATCAATCCATAGCGAGTTCTCGATGTTGTCGTCCATGCGCGTCCAGCGCGGAAACTTACCGGTGAGCGGATTCTGGCAGCAGATTTCATAGAAACCCGTCACCTCGTTGTGGTGGAAGCGGTAACGCATGCTGAGCCACTGCTTCACCGCCTTGGTAGAAGGGTTCTTGCCATACGATTCGCCCTTGCGCATGAAGTGCCAGGTGCCGCGCAGTTCCTGGTGCTTGTAGCACTGCTGCATGATGCTGGCCGTCTTGGGATACTGCGTACCGAATTCACGGTCGGCATAGTCCGTGGCCTCTTTCTGGTCGATGTCGTATCTTACGCACACCAGTCCGAAGTGGTACACATAGTCGTTGTGGGTGCCGGTGCCGAAAAACTTGCCCCACGATTCCAGCAGGTTCTTGATGTGGTCGGCGGCTTCATCCATGGTAGGAATGCCCTTGCTCAGCTTCACCATCTTCTGGCTGGCAGGCTTGCGTCGGCTGCTGCGCTTGGCATACTTTTCCTCCACCGCCTTACGGGTGTAGAGCTTCTTCAGGTCCTTGGAGTCGGCGGCGAAAGCCTCGGCATCCCAGTTGAAGAAGGCAGAAGGGTCGTTGGCGAGTCCGCACATGCGGGTAATGTCGCAGCACTTCTCGTCGGCAGGTACGCCCAGCAGACGTGAGAAGTAATCCATCGCCTTGCGCACCATCACGTCGAAGAGTTCCACCACGGTTACTTCGTCGTCATCGATGGTCTGGTAACGGCAGATGATTCTGATGCCCATGCCGCTGGCGGTGATGTATCTGGCCATCACATGAGGGTCAGCATCCGCCTTCTGGATGATGCTGTCCATCTTATCCGCCGGAATCTTGTCGATATCCACGGCAATCCAGTAGGTGGGCTGGGTGATGTTGGCTATCTGCTTGCCCAGTCCGTCCATGAGGGCGGAAGCCGTGATACCTGGCATCATGATCTTGGTGCCGTCGGCGAGCGACTTGCTGATAGGCAACTGCTTGCGGTAGAGTTCGGTGCGGTTTTTTGTCATGGCATCAAACTTGATGATTCTCTCGAGCTCCTCCTTGTTGATGAGCTGATGACTCTCGCTGGAAGCGATGGTGCAGAAGAAAGAGGGTAGAACCTCAGCATTCTGCTGCGTTTTTAGGTGATTGTCTTGATTCATCCTATAATTAGTTTAGTTGTTTATCCAGGCGCCCAATTTTTAGGCTTTAGGATAGGCTGCTTGACTGCAACTGGCTGCAAAAGTAATCAAATTGAAAGTATTTAAAATGTTAAAATGCGAAATTTTGCATAAAATACAATTATTAACATCAATTTTTTAAAGAAAATGCTTAAGATTTTAGATTCTGTAGTCCAGGAGATCAAGAACTCCTACGACTACAGACGGGTAAGGATTCCGTCGAAGTGAGTGTCAACAAGTTGGTGAACAAGTTCTTCTGGGCAGTTCGCCACGAATACAGTGAGGACAAGTCCGAGAATGCTCTTACCGAGGCTGAGAAGCATTGGTTATTGAAGAAGGAGGGTCTGTGTGAGGTATTTGGAATTTCGAAGGCCTATTGCCGTGACCTGAAGGATTTCGGCCGTCAT
>OBCQ01000419.1_pt1 | contig 11592 bp, 8 predicted proteins | sample 1517991 | NCBI WGS metagenome assembly OBCQ01 (sample SAMN03418263, study PRJEB22391) | human gut metagenome | biome: human-gut; feature: organic feature; material: feces | host: Homo sapiens | place: Tanzania | collected 2013-01
GAAATATAAAGGCTAACATGCAGTATATCAATAAGTTAACGTAAACCAGGTAAACGATTTCGTAGATATAGAGGCTTTCATTGAGCATGAAGGCATCTACGAAATCGCTTATCTATATCTACGAAACCATTTACTTTAATAGATACAACAACCTGATAATCAACATAATAAAGAAGTAATTATATATATAATAAACCCATCTTTTAATTATGACATATTTTTATGCTCGAAAACAAAAAACATAATACGTTGAACATCAGTGGGTTAGTAAATACCAGTTAAATGGTTTCGTAGATATACAAGCTTTTCCTACCATGATATCTACGAAACCATTTACCTGGAATGATATAAACATCTGATAAACAGAGATATAGCGAAATATTTTTTTTGTGTTCTTAAAGAGTACTGTTTTTACATTTAAACGTTTTTTGTGTTTGTAAAGTATTGAAATATAGAATGTTAGGTGTCTTGTGGTAAATGGTTTCGTAGATATAGCCCAAAAAAGTCGCAAATAAGAGCTATATAAAGCTATAATAAAGCCATATAAGCCATATTTGCGACTCTTTATAGGTTTACCCCTCGTAGAAAGTTGGAGCGAAGGAGCCTACGCATTTAAAGTATTCCTGGGCAACTTTCTCCACTCCCAGTGTTTTGAGTAATCCAAAGTCTTCTTTTGAAGCCTTGACGCAGAACCTCTGGTTTTTCATACCGAGGAATTTCACCCTCTTGAGTAAGGCTGCTTGTGAAGGATCAATAATCATGGAGAGGAATTCTTTCCATTTGTCCTCCCCACCCTTTTCCATTTCTATCTTTGAATTTTCTGCCGTTGCTACATGGGCAAACAAGTCGCCCATTACAGGCTCCTTGCTCTGAGGCAGTCCTTGCTTATCCTTATCCAAGACATTGCCATTGATATGGGCTTTTCCCAAAGCAGTTCTCTTGATTTTGAATATCAGTGCTTCAGGATTGCCTCTTGACTGTCCCCTCTTATATACGGGTGTACAGTCGGTGAACATGATATCAACCTTGTCTTCCTTGCTTAATTTGGAAAAATCTTCCTGCACCGCATCCAATACTTGCTTTTTAAACTGCGAGAATTTCGGATACTGTTCTTCTATAACAGTTCCGTCTTCTGCAATTTTAGCCATGCCCAGGTATTCCTTCAATTGCATGAATGGCACCTTTATGGTCATTTTCCCATTGTTTATTCCCATTTGGCGCAGTAAGAACAGATATATCCTAGGAGTGTTCTGCCTGCTTGCATATCGTGCAATCAAGGCGATGTGATGGATGAATCCTTGGCTCATGTCGAAGGCATATTTGGCAACAACTGGGTCAATCTTCAGCTCAACCTCTCCTTTAGATCTGTCGTATGTGACACCCTGCTTGGTGGTATAACCATTGGTTACGATATCTTCTGTTATGTTAGAAAAGACGTGCTGTATGACGGCCTTGCCATCTATCTTGATTCTGACGCTGAAGTCCAGAAGTTCCTTCAGGGTTTTGCGCAGATCCTTATAGTGGCTTGATTCAATACCTAATTCATTCAACTTCAGTTTGATTTTAGGTACATTCATGGCAACATGTTCTTTATCTACTTCAAACATATAGTCTGAGCGCAGATTACCTTTCTCACGCTTTTCGTTGAAGAATCTCGTTACATATTCCTGTAGATGCGAACTTACGCAAAACAATATATGCTGTTGTGCGAGCGTACATTGTTTATCTATCTTTGTGAAGCTGAATGGAGTATTAATCCATTGTTCACCTGCATTGGGCTTTGCTATTTCCTTTTTTTTATCTGCCATATCCGGTATCTTGTCTAAATGTACTTATGCTCTATATAAGTACTTATATTCTATATATTTGTTGCAAAAGTAAGTAAAATACCTGATATTAGAAAATATATCCACCTTTTTTTTATGTGAAGAGACAAAATCTTCAAGTTTTAACCAAAATATGCCTCATGTTTTGCATGCCATACCTCCAGTTGCCAGCCTCCAGTTTACCAAGCCTCCAATTGATCGGCAATCTCTGGCATTTTATCCTTGGAGAACACAGGATTCTTGCCTTCCTTCTTCTGCTGTCGATAGTCTTGCAGCAGGAAAACGGCCTGGCGGGATAGCAAAACGATGGCCACAAGATTGCAGAGGGTAAGAAGTGCCATCGTGATGTCGGCAAAACTCCATGCAAAATCCAATGATACCACAGCACCAATCATCACCATCGCAGCTACGGCAAGGCGATAGATAAATACGCCCAGTTTGGAATCCTTGATATATCTCACGTTTGTCTCGCCATAATAATAGTTGCCGATGATGCTGCTGAAGGCAAAGAGCCATATCATCACAGCCACGAAAGGATTGCCGATGCTTCCTATCTCATGGGTCAGGGCATCCTGCGTAAGCTGGATACCATTGGATGCTGTGACGTCTACCCCACTCACCAGGATGATGAATGCCGTGCAGGAACATACCACCAGGGTATCCGTAAACACGCCCAGTGCCTGGATGAGTCCCTGTTTCACTGGATGGCTCACCGTGGCCGCCGCAGCCGCATTAGGAGCACTACCCTCGCCTGCTTCATTGCTGAACAGGCCTCGCTTGATGCCCTGTATCACCGTTACGCCAAGCACTCCGCCCGCAGCCTGATTGAATCCGAAGGCATTCTCCACAATGGTGAGCAATACCTGAGGCAGGCAGGTGATGTTCCAGATTACTACGCCCACGGCTATCAGGAGATAGATGATTGCCATCACTGGAACCACCGTGGAAGAAAACTTAGCCACTCGCTGGATACCGCCGAAGATGATGAGCAGCGTGAGCAGCGTGAGCACGATGCCCATGGTGGCAGGATCGATACCGAAGGCCTTCTGCCATGCCAGACAGATGGTGTTGCTCTGCACGGAATTATAGGCAAAACCGAAGGTGATGATCATCAGCACGGCAAAGAGGATACCCATCCATCCCTTGCCCAATCCATACTTCATATAATAGGCAGGTCCGCCATAGAAGGAAGTCTTGCCCTTGCGCTTGTAAAGCTGGGCAAGCGTAGATTCTATGAAGGCTGATGCGGAACCCAGCAAAGCCAGCATCCACATCCAGAACACGGCTCCCGGACCACCGACGCTGATGGCTGTGGCCACACCCGCAAGATTACCCGTACCGATTCTGCTTGCCAGTGCCACCACGAATGCCTGGAAGGAAGAGATGTGCTTCATCTCGCCATCCACCTTCACATCCATCGACAGCTCATCCTGCCCTATCTCGTCGGGCTGAACCTTATCGGGATGGAGCAGCAGCCTCACCATCTCCCTGATGAGACGAAACTGAACGAAACGGGTTCGCCAAGTGAAAAACACGGCACAGCATATCAAAACGGCAATGATGATATACGACCAGAGAAAATCGCTAACCTGAACAAAGATGTTCTGAATTGAATCTATCATTTTTTATCTGCTAATTTATCTGCTAAATATCTGTATATATTATCTTTCCGGCTGCAAAATTACTAATTTTCTCTCAATAAACGGGCCATAATGGGCAATAATCGGAGGAAATAGCTTATAATTTTGTCGCAGATACTTAGTTCAGCCATCTGAAGGCATACTTTTCCTACGTTTTAAAGTCCTTTTTAGAAGTCTGCAAACATGTTTGCATGTTTGCATGTTTGCTTGCAAGCATGTTTGTTAACCTACATGTTTGCATGTTTGTTAACCCGCATATTGAAAGCATTTATACTGAAAACCAATATATTAGTAATTCTGCAAACATGTTTGCATGCTTGCATTCAAACATGTTTGTGTGTTTGCATGCAAACATTTCGGCATATTTTCTTGGTTATTTCAATTAATTCATGTACCTTTGCACGCAGTTTAATATTTAAAAGTCAAAGACATGGAAAATAAGCTGAAAATGATCTTGGCTATCGTCAACAATAAAGGTGGCGTAGGCAAAACAACAACAGTGCAGAATCTTGCCACTGGCATGTTACGGAAGGATAAGAATCTAAGAATCCTCGAGATAGACTTGGATCCTCAGTGTAACTTAACTCTTCTGAATCATGCGCCAGAAGATTGTGCCACTGTTTTTGATTCGATGATAGCCTGTAAGGGATTGCCCATCTATAAAAATGGGGTAGGGGTGTATTACGTTCCAGGTTCTGCCAAGATGCAGGATGTGGATCCTTTCCTGCAGAACACAGGGGCACCACGCCAGGTATTGGGAGCTTGTCTCAACAGCGACTGCATGGATTTCACGGGCGAAGGCATCGGCAATCCTATCGACTATTTCGACTACATCTTCATCGATTGTCCGCCAGCCCTGTCACAATCTACCTATAATGCCATGGTGGTAGCAAGCCATCTGCTGGTTCCGGTACAGATGGAAGGACTTTCTGTAAATGGTTTGGCGGCAGTGCTGGCAGCCATGGAGGAGGTGAAGAACGGCAGGTTTGCCCTGAACAAGGAACTGGAGCTTCTGGGCCTGTTGCCTGTTATGCTCGACGAGCGTCCACGCATCGTGCGTTCGGCAATGGAATATCTTCGAGAGAATTATGGCGAGAAGGTATTGTCGCATGGAATCCGCCGTTGCGTCAAGGTGAACGAGTCGCAGACTGAAATGACGGATCTCTTTCATTATGCGCCTTATTGCTCGGCAGCCATAGACTATGAATTGGTTATCAATGAATTGTTTAATATCTAGATAAATTAGGAAAAATGGGAAAGGATTTTCACGCAGCTTTCAGTAATATGAATAAAGCTGTTCGCCCAGGTGTTGGGCAATCTGCAGTTGGGCAGTCAGGTGTAGCACAGCCTGGCGTTGTGCAGCCAGTAGGGGAGAAGGACATAAAGAAGGTAACTCAGGCAGAGAAGAGGAAATCGATGCATGGAGTTCAGACATATCTGTCGGACGAGGAATATGAACAGCTTATGCTGACGAAGGCTAGAACCAAGAAGAAATACGAGGATATCCTTCGGGAAGCATTGGTGCAGTATATGAATAATCTATAGTCTGTTTGCTTTCAAACATGTTTGCATGCAAACATGTTTGAAAGCAAACATCTTTTCGTTATCTCTCCATCTAGGTAGGTTGTTAAGTATAACTCATAAAAAAAGTGCATTTCCAAATGCTCAATCTAGAACTGGAAAAGCTTGGTTTTTATGGAATTTAGGACGTAAGGAGTACTCGTTCTAGGTTGAATTTGGTATGACCGTACGGTCGTATGGCTACGACTGTACGGTTACACATGGTATGCTCGTACAGTCATAGCGCTACGACTGTACAGTCGTAGGGTTCTTAACCGTACGGTCGTAGAAATAAGAATTTATCCTATAAATTGTATTTTTGTTAACTGTCTGATAGATAGGAATATACGGAATTTAGCCATATTTTCTGTTTTCCAGAAGAAATATTTTCAGATTGAAAAAATGGAAGATATAGAAGGCTTATTGGCATATTTTGTGTGATTTTTTGATATTCTACATAGGAAAATGTTTTAAATCGGAGATGTTTGTTCAACACTGCGTTAAATTAACATTTTAGCACATTATTGAATTATTAACGAACTATTGACATAAAATAGCTTAATTTATAATGATTATCGCAAAATTTAATGTATATTTGCAGCAAAATTCGGTGAATTTATGAAACTAAACAAGATAAAAGATGTTTTAGATAGCAAGGGAATTTCAGCAAGTATGTTGTAGAACTTCTGATCATAAAATATTATTTGAATATGGGCATAAGCAAAGATTTAACAGAAGAGGATGTCAAGTTCCGCTATATCAACGAAGCCATCACAAGCAAGGGATGGTCGAAGGATAGTATATTCATGGAACAGAAGGTTAAATTTACTGATGGTAAAATTAGCCTTCATGGTAATTTTGTGCATAGGGAGAAGCCTAAATTTGCCGACTATGTGCTTTATGCAAACAAGGCAACACCCATAGCCATTATAGAAGCCAAGGATGCTAATCATTCTGTTTCTCATGGTTTGCAACAAGCCATGACCTATGCCCAAATGCTTGATGTGAAGTTTGCATACAGTTCAAATGGAGAGGGGTTTGCCGAACATGACTTCTTAACTGGGAAAGAACGCACTTTTGCAATCGACGAATTTCCTACAAAAGAAGAACTTATCGAAAGGTACAAAAGTGAGGCTAACGATGGCAACGGACTCACTGAGCAGGAGTTGGCTGTCATTGAGCAACCTTTCTGCACTGGTCAGAATATATTTCCGCCACGATATTATCAGCGCAATGCCGTAAACCGCACGGTTAATGCCATTGCAAAAGGACAAAACCGTGTACTCCTTGTCATGGCAACAGGTACAGGCAAGACATACACTGCCTTTCAGATAGTATGGCGTCTGCTTCACAGTAAACTGAAGAAAAAAATACTGTATCTTGCTGATCGTAACATACTGGTTGACCAATCCATACAGCAGGACTTTAAACCATTGGAGAAAGTAACGCACAAGATAGACTACTCAAAAGATAAAAAACACTTGGAAGAATTAAGTTCTTATCAAGTGTTCTTTGCCCTCTACCAGCAGTTGATTGGCCAGAATGATGCCAAGAATTATCAAGAGTTGTTCCCTAATCCCGACTACTTTGACCTCGTTATTGTTGACGAGTGTCATAGAGGCAGTGCAAAGGATGATAGCAACTGGCGAAACATATTGGAATACTTTTCTTCGGCTACTCATATCGGTATGACTGCCACACCAAAAGAGACCAAGTACCAGTCAAGTATTGGTTACTTTGGCGAGCCAGTATATACTTATAGTCTCAAGAATGGCATAGAAGATGGCTTCCTTGCTCCTTTTAAGGTAATCAACATCACAACGAACATCGGTGATGAGTGGAGACCGACAAAGGGACAAAAGGATATGTACGGAAACGAGATAGAAGACCGCATCTATAACAATAGCGACTATGATTACAACATTGTTATAGAAGACCGAATTAGGGAAGTTTCGCAGGAAATAACCAACTATCTGAAAAGTACAGACCGTATGGCGAAAACCATTGTGTTCTGTGCCGATGAAGTTCACGCTGAACGCATGCGTGTGGCATTGACCAATGCCAATTCCGATATGTGCAAGAAACATCCCGACTATGTGGTTCGCATAACAGGTAGCGATGAGTATGGAAAAGGCAAACTGGATTACTTTATCTCTGTATCTTCAGAATATCCTGTCATTGCAACAACTAGCAAATTGCTTTCTACCGGTGTGGATTGCAAGATGGTAAAGCTGATAGTGCTTGACCAGCAGATTGGTTCCATGACGGAGTTTAAGCAGATTATAGGTCGTGGAACCCGTCTTCGTGAGAATGATGGAAAGACCAATTTCACGGTGATGGATTTTCGCAATGTAACACGCTTGTTTGCAGACCCCGATTGGGATGGCCCGATAGAGATAGACCCAAACTATCCTGCAAAACCAAACGAAACGGACCCACGTACATTTCCAGAGGACACAGACACTCCTTCGTCCTCGACAAATGCGCCAGTTACACACTCAAAGCCGATTGTAGATAGAGAAGGATGCCAGGTAATGGTTGTCAATAAGGTAGTGTCCGTTTACGATGCCGATGGCAAGCTGCTTCGCACGGAGAGCATTACCGACTACACGAAGAAGAATATCCTTGATTCGTTTGCAACCATTGATACATTTACCTCCAAATGGAAAGAATTAAAGAAAAAGTCAGACATTGCTGATATGCTGAAAGAAAGAGGCATAGACCTTGCGGAATTAAAGACTTCGCAGGAAATGAGCAATGTGGATGATTTTGATTTCATCTGCCATATCGCATACGGCAAGAAGACCCTGACGAGGCGGGAACGTGCCGAGCAAGTGAAAAAGCGTGATATATTCACCAAGTATGGTGAGCAGGCACGGCTGGTACTTGAGGCTTTGCTGGAAAAGTACATGGAAGAAGGCATTTCTGAACTTGAAAGTCTCACTGTGCTTGAAAACGATCCTTTCCGCCGATTTGGCTCTAAGGCAAATATAGTAAAATTCTTCGGTGGAAAGAGAGATTATCTGAAGGCCGTAAAAGAGTTGGAGCAGACAATATATAACATAGCATAAAAAGGAACAATATAAAATGAGTTTATCAAATTTCGTAAAACGAGTACGCAATATCATGCGCAATGATGCCGGTATCAATGGCGATGCGCAACGCATAGAACAGATGGCATGGATGCTTTTTCTGAAAGTTTATGACGAGAAAGAGAATGACTGGGAGCTAGACGATGATGATTACAAGTCTATCATCCCTGAAGAATGCCGTTGGCGCAACTGGGCACATGATGATGGAAGCGGCAATGCCCTGACAGGTGACGAACTGCTTTCGTTTGTCAACAACACCTTGTTTGTTGAACTCAAAAACATTGAGGTTACACCTGACACCCCAATTCGTCAGGCAATAGTAAAGACAACTTTTGAGGATGCCAACCAATATATGAAGGATGGTGTTCAGCTCCGCCAGGTGCTGAACGTGATTGACGGACTGAACCTTGGTGACTATGAAGAGAGTCATGCTTTCGGTGAGATATACGAAACTATCCTCAAAGAAATGCAGTCAGCAGGCTCGTCTGGTGAGTTCTACACTCCAAGGGCCTTGACCGAGTTTATGGCTGAGATTGTCAATCCGCAGATTGGCGAAAAGATGGCAGACTTCGCCTGTGGTACGGGCGGCTTCATCACCAGTTGGTTGGGTGAATTGGACAAGAAGGTCAAGACTGCAGATGATCGTAAGCAGTTCAATCAGTCTGTATTCGGCATCGAAAAGAAACAGTTCCCATATATGTTATGTGTAACAAACCTGTTGCTGCATGGCATAGATACACCATTGGTATATCACGACAATTCGCTTACAAAGGATGTTCTCAACTACACAGACGAAGACAAGTTTGATGTTGTGTTGATGAATCCACCCTACGGAGGTAATGAAAAGGCCGACGTGAAATCTCACTTTCCTTCAGATATGCGCAGTAGCGAGACTGCCGACCTCTTCATGGTGCTTATCATGTATCGCTTGAAGAAGAATGGCCGTGCTGCAGTCATTGTTCCTGATGGTTTCCTTTTTGGAGCAGATAACACAAAGATTGCCATTAAGACAAAGTTGCTCAGGGATTTCAACTTGCACACCATTATCCGTTTGCCAGGCAGCATCTTTGCGCCCTACACTTCCATTGCCACGAACATTCTGTTCTTCGACAATACCTGTGCAGAGAATGCTCCAGAAGGCTTCTCGACAAAGGAAACGTGGTTCTATCGTTTGGATATGCCAGAGGGTTACAAGCATTTCTCCAAGACCAAATCAATGAAGTCGGAGCATTGCGATCCTATCCGTGAATGGTGGAACGACCGTAAGGAGATTATCATTGCCGATGGAGATGAGAAATCACGCTGCTATCCTGTTAAGGAACTGATAGATTCCGACTGCAACTTCGACTTGTGCAAGTTCCCGAAAGAGGATGAGGAGATTTTGCCGCCAGCCGAATTGCTTGCCGATTATTTCAAGAAGCGCAAGGCTCTTGATCATGAGATAGACAAGACATTGGCAGAAATACAGCGTATATTGGGGATTGAGGTGAATGTGGACGAATTGTAATATGTGGGACGCTGTCCCGCAAATCTAAAAGATTAACATGGAGAATAAAGAGTTGACAAACATAAATGATGTTGCCTATCAGAAGTTGATAGACAACATAACCGCGCTATGGAGTGAATCAAAAGCCAAAGCTATTACTGCGGTCAATACAGAATTGCTTGATGCCAACTGGCAGACAGGAAAGTATATTGTTGAATATGAACTTAAAGGTAAGGATAGAGCAGAGTATGGCAAGCAGTTACTTGCAAACCTTGCAAAGGATTTGACAGCAAGAAACGGAAAAGGCTTTAGCCGATCTAATCTTGTTTATATGCGTAAGTTTTACCTTGCTTTTCCAATTTGTGAGACAGTGTCTCACAAATTGACATGGAGTCATTATTTTGAACTATTGAAGTGTGACAACTCGCTTGAAATGCAGTTCTATTATAAGGAATGCATCAAAGAAGGCTGGAAAGTTCGAGAACTGAAAAGGCAGATGAAAAGTTGTCTGTTTCAGCGACTTGCACTAAGCACAGACAAGGCTGGAGTTCTTGATTTGGCTAACGAGGGGCATCAAGTACAAACTCCGCGAGATATTATTCGCGACCCATTCGTACTTGAATTTGCTGGACTTCCCAAACAGAAACGCTATAAGGAGAGTGATTTGGAAAAGGCTCTGAAAGACCACATGGAGCAGTTCCTTTTAGAAATGGGGCGTGGTTTTGCATTTGTGGGCAGACAATACCCCATGCAGATAGGTAGCAGACAGTTCAAGGTGGATTTGGTGTTCTACCATTGTATCTTGAAATGCTATATTCTGATTGATTTGAAGCGAGCAGAGATAAAACATGGTGACATCGGGCAGATGAACCTATATCTGAACTACTTCAAGACTGAAGTTTGTCAACCAGACGATAATCCACCCATTGGCATAGTTTTGGGAGCAAGAAAAGATGAACTTCTGATGGAGTATGCCTTGGAGGGTATTACCAATCAGTTGTTTGTTGCACGGTACCAGCTATATCTGCCAAAGCGGGAAGAACTGCAAGCACAACTTGACAAGTTGTTGGACGAAGCAGAGTAACAACAATAAAATAAGGACATTTCGATTTTATAGCATAATTATGAAAAGTAATATTGGAATACAAATCATTTTGTCTATTGTACTGACTATGTGCAGTATTAATATAAATGCACAAACGGTTGGATATACATATCGACCTTTGGCTGCCGAGGGATGCAACATGAAATATAGCGTTGCAAAACAAGATACGGCATATTACATTATCGCAACCGTAAAGTCAGACCGACTGAATTTCTTGAAAGAATCAACCATGTTGTTGAAAACATTCGATGGTGAAGTTATTAAACTTTATGGTTCTCAGATTGGTAGCGGCTCTGAAACGGCAGGTATTGTCTCTGGCAATATAGTCCTTCCATTGACAGAAATCAGTTCTACAGCTCAATTCAAGATAAGTCCACAACAATTTGAGTTGTTGAAAAAAGGCGTGGCTAAGATAAGGTTATCTACCATACCTATTGAGCATGAGCGGACATTTGCCAAAGATAAAATAGGCAAGAAACTTTATCAGTTCTTCTTGAAGCAGAAGAATAAGGACAATGATTTCTAACGATAGTAAATTACAATGAACGGAAAGCAATTAAAAAATAGCATATTACAATGGGCGATACAGGGAAAACTTGTACCGCAAGACCCTAATGACGAACCTGCAAGCGTTTTGCTTGATAAGATTCGCCAAGAGAAAGAACGCTTGATCAAGGAGAAGAAAATCAAGCGTGACAAGAACGCATCCATTATCTACCGTGGTGAGGACAATTCCTATTATGAGAAGATGCTTGCTACTGGGGAGGTGAAGTGCATTGATGAGGAGATACCGTTTGAGATACCAAAGGGGTGGGAATGGTGCAGAATGGGAGAACTTATATCCTATCAAAATGGATATAATGCTCCGGCATTGGAACATGGT
>OBCQ01000420.1_pt1 | contig 11577 bp, 7 predicted proteins | sample 1517991 | NCBI WGS metagenome assembly OBCQ01 (sample SAMN03418263, study PRJEB22391) | human gut metagenome | biome: human-gut; feature: organic feature; material: feces | host: Homo sapiens | place: Tanzania | collected 2013-01
GATGACTGGAGCACCCCGTCAGAGCTGGGCCATGCGGGTCTGAACGGCGATATTCTGGTGTGGAACCCGGTACTGGAAGATGCGTTTGAGCTTTCCTCCATGGGGATCCGTGTAGATGCCGACACGCTGAAGCATCAGTTGGCGCTGACCGGTGATGAAGATCGCCTACAACTGGAATGGCATCAGGCGCTGCTGCGCGGTGAAATGCCGCAGACCATCGGCGGCGGTATCGGCCAGTCTCGTTTGACCATGCTGCTGCTGCAACTGCCGCATATCGGCCAGGTTCAGTGTGGTGTATGGCCAGCTGCTGTTCGCGAGAGCGTCCCTTCTCTGCTGTAATAATTTATCGCCGCCAGCGTCTGAGCAGGCGGCTTCGCATCCCGGTATCAAAGCGCCAGATATGATCGAAAATGCGCATGATGCCGGGTTTGCCGTGTGCCGACATCGCCACGGCATGAAAGCGATGCTGATGTACCCGCTGCAGCTCTTTCACTTTACTCGTCACGTCGTCAGGCAACCGCTGAGCGATAAAATCAGAAATCACCACCGCATCGGCATCAAACCATTCCCTGCTTTGCAAGCGTTCCATAATGGCGCGAAAACAACTGGCAAGATCGGTGCCGCCACGAAACTGCTGGCTTAAAAAACGGATTGCTTGTTCGATGCCTTGTGGGCCTGAAAGCTCATAACGGACGATCTCGGTGGAAAATAGCATAATATAGCAGCGCCGGTTTTCAGCGAGAGCAATGCGCATCAAGGCCAGGCAGAACGCTTTCGCACACTGTTCATTAAAGCCGCCCATTGAGCCGGAAGTATCCACACAGACAATAAACGGCCCGCGCGGCTGTTCATCGTAATCTTTATGTACCACCGGACGTTCGATCACTTTTTCACGCCACGACTCACCGTGCAGGCGATAGGTGAGCAACTGTTTTTCCACCAGCCGACGGTAAAACTCATACTCCAGTTCCGTTATCCCTAGTGTCGCCAGTTCTGGCGGCAGGAGACGTAAAATATCATCGCTTTGTTGCAGACCATCAACCTGCTCAGGAACCGTCGCCGGTTCGCGCACCATGGTGCGGAAGGTTTCCATCTGCGCATCGTTGCGCGGTATTGATTTGGCTTCCCGAGAACGCCCCAGCTGCTCTGCCAGGCGTTTCAGTTCCGGCTGTTCGTTAAGAAATTCACCGTATTTCACAATCAACTGATAGTCGCCACGTTTAAGCTGGCCGGCGCTCATATCCCACAGACGACCAGCTGCGGTATTGTTATCTGCGAGAATCGGTTCAAGTTGTCCGCTCAGCGTCATGCGTTCCTGAACTTCACTTAACAGTTGTTCGCGTTCTTCTTCTAATAGCTGTTGATTTAACGTCGTTGCTTGCACGATCAGACTTAAACGCCAACGCTGGAGAAAAAGTGTGTGTAACGCTGAAGTGATCGCGCTGTTAGCATCAACCAACTGTCGGGCTTGTTCTGCCCATGGGGAATTCAGACGATGCAGTAAGTCCAGGATCTGTGGTAGCTGCACAATAAACTGCGGCGTGGAGAGGAGCTGGCTTTGCTGATAGCACATCACCTCTTCGGTGAGTTCTGGCGGGACTCGGGCATCTTTCAGCCGACTGCGCAGCGCCTCACGCCAGCGGGGAACATCATCAGTGATTGCTGCCTTCAGGCGTGGGAATTTTTCAAAGAAGACTGCCAGCTGCGGTGAGGCCAGCAGCGCGATGATCATCTCTTCGATCAATCCCTCTTCGCTGACGGCCAGCATCACATTAAGCGTATCCAGCGTTAGCATTGTTGTGCCTGGCGAATCTGTGCGCCGACATCCTGTAGGCTGGCTTCAATGCGACCTAACCAGTCGCCAGGGATAAACAGACATTTTTGCTGTTCGCTGAATAAAGCGTGTTGCTTACGCCAGTCGCTTTCAAGCTCTTCCAGTTGTTGTTTTATTTCACCTGGCAGACCTTCAGCCGATGAACCGGGAAGTGCCAGCGTACTGCCTTGTAAACTTACATCGCGTACAACAAGATGTTGGGCGCTATCCACTTCCAGATTCAATTTCTGGGCAAAGCCGATACCGTTCAGTTTGCCGCGAATTTCACCACCTTTACTCAGCCACTGTTCCAGCGCGTTACGCTCAAAGGAGATATGAACCACTTCCATATCATGCAATTTTAACGGTTTTTGCAGCAGCAGAGTCAGAGTGGAAGCAGTAACGTTAACAGGAAGTTGATACTGCTGACGACGGCTGAAAATGCCGCCCAGACGAATTACCGTTAAGGCTGTTTTATCGCTTTGTTGCTGCTGGAGTTGCAGGTGACGTTGCACAATCGCGCCAAGGCGAGTCAACATCCCTTGCTGTTGCCAGGCGTGACCGGTCATCAATACATCAATTTGTTGTTGTATCAAATTCAGGCTTTGCGCGTCATACCACAGGCAATCTTTCAGCAAAATGAGATCTACCGGGGCAACAGCACTGCGACCGCTAAAAAAGGCGCTGGCCTGTAATAATCGGATCGCTTTTTTCCAGCGACGATCCGAGACATAAGGCGCATCCGGTAATTTATCCAGTTGCTGGCGCAGCATAAAAATCAGCTCAAATACATGATCGGGCAGCGTAATTTCACCAATCTCTTTCTGCCAGCGTTCATATTCTTCATCTGTGACCTGCAAGGCATCAGGAACCGGATTGTCGTTTTCATCCTGTTGACTGGTCAGCATGGAGCGGAAATTCGCTTTATCCTGCACTTTATCTAACCACAGACGAATCAGCATGCGGTCATATAACGCTTCCAGACTGCTGTCTGCTTCCGGCAGCTCGTTGGAGGCCGCCACCAGCAGGCGCATCGGGATTTTTTCTACGTGTGCACCGTTGCGGAACTGGCGCTCGTTAATGGCGGTGAGCAGGGTATTAAGAATTGCCGGACCCGCTTTCCAGATCTCATCCAGAAAGACGATTTCTGCTTCCGGCAGGTAACCGCTGGTTAAACGTTCATAGCGCCCTTCATCTTTTAGCGCCTGAATAGAAAGGGGACCAAAAACCTCTTCCGGCGTGGAGAAGCGAGTCATCAGATATTCAAACGCGCGGGCATTCTGAAAGGCGAATTTTAAGCGCCGGGCGATCAAACTTTTGGCAATACCAGGCGGGCCAAGGAGGAACACACTTTCACCACTTAATGCCGCTAATAAACACAAGCGGATGGCGTGGCTACGTTCATAAAGCCCCTTTTCCAACGAACTGCTCAGGCGGGAAATTCTTTCCGCTAATAAATGAGGGTGAGCCATAATGAAGTGGCGTCCTTTCGTCAAAAGTTCTGCGTAAATTGCGAGTATAGACGTTTCTTGCTGGTGGCTAAAATAGTCTCAAAGGGGGGGTATTTTTCTTTGAGCCAGGATAATGTGGCCGCATTTAGGAGTACGATTTTGCCGTTAATCGTGCATACTGTGCGCTTTTTTGTGGGCCAAGGGACTAAGCACACATTTCATATTTCAACGAAAGACTAGTCTATGAGCACTGATAATAAGCAATCATTGCCCGCGATTACCCTCGCGGCGATTGGAGTTGTCTACGGCGATATTGGTACCAGCCCGTTATATACACTTCGTGAATGTTTGTCCGGCCAGTTTGGTTTTGGCGTTGAACGCGATGCCGTGTTTGGCTTTTTATCGCTGATCTTCTGGCTGCTAATCTTTGTGGTTTCCATTAAATATCTCACCTTCGTGATGCGGGCAGATAACGCCGGTGAAGGGGGGATCCTGACGTTGATGTCGCTTGCCGGGCGTAATACGTCGGCGCGAACTACATCAATGCTGGTGATTATGGGGCTAATCGGCGGCAGCTTTTTCTATGGTGAAGTCGTCATAACACCCGCTATTTCGGTGATGTCAGCCATTGAAGGTCTGGAAATCGTCGCCCCGCAGCTGGATACCTGGATAGTTCCCCTCTCAATTATCGTTCTCACTTTATTATTTATGATTCAAAAGCATGGCACGGCTATGGTCGGTAAGCTGTTTGCGCCGATCATGCTGACCTGGTTTTTGATTCTGGCAGGACTGGGGTTACGTAGCATTATTGCTAACCCGGAAGTGCTGCATGCGCTGAATCCGATGTGGGCGGTGCATTTCTTCCTTGAATACAAAACGGTTTCTTTTATTGCATTAGGGGCAGTGGTGCTGTCGATTACGGGGGTCGAGGCGCTGTATGCTGATATGGGGCACTTTGGTAAGTTCCCTATTCGTCTGGCGTGGTTCACCGTCGTATTACCTTCCTTAACCCTTAATTACTTCGGCCAGGGAGCGCTGTTGTTAAAGAACCCGGAAGCGATTAAGAACCCGTTCTTCCTGTTGGCACCGGACTGGGCGCTGATCCCGCTGCTGATCATCGCCGCACTGGCGACGGTAATCGCCTCGCAGGCTGTCATCTCTGGCGTCTTCTCATTGACGCGTCAGGCGGTACGTCTGGGATATTTGTCGCCGATGCGCATTATTCACACCTCCGAAATGGAGTCAGGGCAAATCTATATTCCGTTTGTGAACTGGATGCTCTATGTCGCGGTCGTGATTGTGATTGTCAGCTTTGAGCACTCCAGCAACCTGGCGGCGGCGTACGGGATTGCGGTGACCGGAACCATGGTGCTGACGTCTATTCTCTCGACTACCGTGGCACGTCAGAACTGGCACTGGAATAAGTATTTTGTTGCGCTGATCCTGATTGCTTTCCTTTGTGTCGATATTCCATTGTTCACCGCTAACCTCGATAAACTGCTCTCCGGCGGCTGGTTGCCATTGAGCCTCGGTACGGTGATGTTTATCGTGATGACCACCTGGAAGAGTGAGCGTTTCCGCTTGCTGCGGCGGATGCATGAACATGGTAACTCTCTGGAAGCGATGATTGCTTCGCTGGAGAAATCACCGCCTGTTCGCGTGCCCGGGACCGCGGTGTATATGTCGCGTGCAATCAACGTCATTCCCTTTGCGCTGATGCATAACCTTAAACATAACAAGGTATTGCATGAGCGGGTGATTCTGTTAACTCTGCGCACCGAAGACGCGCCATATGTCCATAACGTCCGTCGGGTACAGATTGAACAACTGTCGCCCACTTTCTGGCGCGTGGTGGCAAGTTATGGTTGGCGAGAAACGCCAAACGTGGAAGAAGTTTTCCACCGCTGCGGTCTGGAAGGATTAAGTTGCCGGATGATGGAAACCTCCTTCTTTATGTCGCATGAGTCGTTGATCCTCGGCAAACGCCCGTGGTATTTGCGTCTGCGCGGCAAGCTGTACTTGCTGCTGCAACGTAATGCGCTGCGTGCACCAGATCAATTTGAAATCCCGCCAAACAGGGTTATCGAACTGGGTACTCAGGTCGAAATCTAACGCCAGACGCCTCCTTTCTTAATAAGGGGGCGTTTTTGTTTTCATGGTTAATCACCATTTAAAACGTTTCGAGGTTGATCACATTTCCGTAACGTCACGATGGTTTTCCCAACTCAGTCAGGATTAAACTGCGGATCAGCGAAACGTTTCGCTGATGGAGAAAAAAATGAAAAAAGGCACCGTTCTTAATTCTGATATTTCATCGGTGATCTCCCGTCTGGGACATACCGATACGCTGGTGGTGTGTGATGCTGGTTTACCCATCCCCAAAAGTACAACGCGTATCGATATGGCATTAACCCAGGGTGTACCTTCTTTTATGCAGGTGCTGGGCGTCGTCACAAATGAAATGCAGGTCGAGGCGGCCATTATCGCGGAAGAGATCAAACACCATAATCCGCAACTCCACGAAACGTTGCTCACTCACCTTGAGCAGCTGCAAAAACACCAGGGAAATACCATTGAAATTCGTTACACCACGCATGAACAATTCAAACAACAAACCGCAGAAAGTCAGGCGGTAATTCGCAGCGGAGAATGTTCTCCGTATGCGAATATCATTCTCTGTGCTGGCGTGACGTTCTGAGGCCGTCATGGAAGCATTACTTCAGCTTAAAGGCATCGATAAAGCCTTCCCGGGCGTAAAAGCCCTCTCGGGCGCAGCGTTAAATGTCTATCCGGGCCGCGTGATGGCGCTGGTGGGCGAAAACGGCGCGGGTAAATCCACCATGATGAAAGTGCTTACTGGCATCTATACTCGGGGAAAGAAACGACATTTACCGGGCCAAAATCTTCCCAGGAAGCCGGGATTGGGATTATCCATCAGGAACTGAACCTGATCCCGCAGTTGACCATTGCCGAAAACATTTTCCTCGGTCGTGAGTTTGTTAATCGCTTTGGCAAAATTGACTGGAAAACCATGTATGCCGAAGCGGATAAATTGCTGGCTAAACTTAACCTGCGCTTTAAAAGCGACAAGCTGGTGGGCGATCTTTCCATCGGTGACCAGCAAATGGTTGAAATCGCCAAAGTGCTGAGCTTTGAGTCGAAAGTCATCATTATGGATGAACCGACCGATGCGCTGACCGATACCGAAACCGAATCCCTGTTCCGCGTCATCCGCGAGCTGAAATCGCAAGGCCGCGGTATTGTCTATATCTCCCACCGCATGAAAGAAATCTTCGAGATTTGCGATGACGTTACCGTTTTTCGTGATGGGCAATTTATTGCTGAGCGCGAAGTGGCATCACTGACCGAAGATTCGCTGATTGAGATGATGGTGGGTCGCAAGCTGGAAGATCAATATCCGCACCTGGACAAAGCGCCGGGAGATATCCGCCTGAAAGTCGATAATCTCTGCGGACCTGGCGTTAACGATGTCTCTTTTACTTTACGCAAAGGCGAAATTTTTGGCGTCTCTGGTTTGATGGGCGCAGGTCGTACCGAACTGATGAAAGTGCTCTACGGCGCACTGCCGCGCACCAGCGGTTACGTCACCCTGGATGGGCATGAAGTCGTTACCCGTTCACCGCAGGATGGCCTGGCAAACGGCATTGTGTATATCTCCGAAGACCGTAAACGTGACGGTTTAGTGTTGGGCATGTCAGTAAAAGAGAACATGTCGCTGACAGCGCTGCGCTACTTCAGCCGCGCTGGCGGCAGTTTGAAGCATGCCGATGAACAGCAGGCTGTGAGTGATTTCATTCGTCTGTTTAATGTGAAAACACCGTCGATGGAACAGGCAATTGGTCTGCTTTCCGGTGGCAATCAGCAAAAAGTGGCGATTGCCCGCGGTCTGATGACACGCCCCAAAGTGTTGATCCTTGATGAACCTACCCGTGGCGTAGATGTCGGCGCGAAAAAAGAGATCTATCAACTGATTAACCAGTTCAAAGCCGATGGCTTGAGCATCATTCTGGTGTCATCGGAGATGCCAGAAGTATTAGGCATGAGCGATCGCATCATCGTCATGCATGAAGGGCATCTCAGCGGGGAATTTACTCGTGAGCAGGCCACCCAGGAAGTGTTAATGGCTGCCGCTGTGGGCAAGCTTAATCGCGTGAATCAGGAGTAAAAAAATGACAACCCAGACTGTCTCTGGTCGCCGTTATTTCACGAAAGCGTGGCTGATGGAGCAGAAATCGCTTATCGCTCTGCTGGTGCTGATCGCGATTGTCTCGACGTTAAGCCCGAACTTTTTCACCATCAATAACTTATTCAATATTCTCCAGCAAACCTCGGTGAACGCCATTATGGCGGTTGGGATGACGCTGGTGATCCTGACGTCGGGCATCGACTTGTCGGTAGGTTCTCTGTTGGCGCTGACCGGCGCAGTTGCTGCATCTATCGTCGGCATTGAAGTCAATGCGCTGGTGGCTGTTGCTGCTGCTCTCGCGTTAGGTGCCGCAATTGGTGCGGTAACCGGAGTGATTGTAGCGAAAGGTCGCGTCCAGGCGTTTATCGCTACGCTGGTTATGATGCTTTTACTGCGCGGCGTGACCATGGTTTATACCAACGGTAGCCCAGTGAATACCGGCTTTACTGAGAACGCCGATCTGTTTGGCTGGTTTGGTATTGGTCGTCCGCTGGGCGTACCGACGCCAGTCTGGATCATGGGAATTGTCTTCCTCGCGGCCTGGTACATGCTGCATCACACGCGTCTGGGGCGTTACATCTACGCGCTGGGCGGCAACGAAGCGGCAACGCGTCTTTCTGGTATCAACGTCAATAAAATCAAAATCATCGTCTATTCTCTTTGTGGTCTGCTGGCATCACTGGCCGGGATCATTGAAGTGGCGCGTCTCTCCTCCGCACAACCCACAGCGGGGACTGGCTATGAGCTGGATGCTATTGCTGCGGTGGTTCTGGGCGGTACGAGTCTGGCGGGCGGAAAAGGTCGCATTGTTGGGACGTTGATCGGCGCATTAATTCTTGGCTTCCTTAATAATGGGTTGAATTTGTTAGGTGTTTCCTCCTATTACCAGATGATCGTCAAAGCGGTGGTGATTTTGCTGGCGGTACTGGTAGACAACAAAAAGCAGTAATAACGACTACAGGACATCTTGAATATGAACATGAAAAAACTGGCTACCCTGGTTTCCGCTGTTGCGCTAAGCGCCACCGTCAGTGCGAATGCGATGGCAAAAGACACCATCGCGCTGGTGGTTTCCACGCTTAACAACCCGTTCTTTGTATCGCTGAAAGATGGCGCGCAGAAAGAGGCGGATAAACTTGGCTATAACCTGGTGGTGCTGGATTCACAGAACAACCCGGCGAAAGAGCTGGCGAACGTGCAGGACTTAACCGTTCGCGGCACAAAAATTCTGCTGATTAACCCGACCGACTCCGACGCAGTGGGTAATGCTGTGAAGATGGCTAACCAGGCGAACATCCCGGTTATCACTCTTGACCGCCAGGCAACGAAAGGTGAAGTGGTGAGCCACATTGCTTCTGATAACGTACTGGGCGGCAAAATCGCTGGTGATTACATCGCGAAGAAAGCGGGTGAAGGTGCCAAAGTTATCGAGCTGCAAGGCATTGCTGGTACATCCGCAGCCCGTGAACGTGGCGAAGGCTTCCAGCAGGCCGTTGCTGCTCACAAGTTTAATGTTCTTGCCAGCCAGCCAGCAGATTTTGATCGCACTAAAGGTTTGAACGTAATGCAGAACCTGTTGACCGCTCATCCGGATGTTCAGGCTGTATTCGCGCAGAATGATGAAATGGCGCTGGGCGCGCTGCGCGCACTGCAAACTGCCGGTAAATCGGATGTGATGGTCGTCGGATTTGACGGTACACCGGATGGCGAAAAAGCGGTGAATGATGGCAAACTAGCAGCGACTATCGCTCAGCTACCCGATCAGATTGGCGCGAAAGGCGTCGAAACCGCAGATAAAGTGCTGAAAGGCGAGAAAGTTCAGGCTAAGTATCCGGTTGATCTGAAACTGGTTGTTAAGCAGTAGTTTTAATCAGGTTGTATGACCTGATGGTGACATAAATACGTCATCGACAGATGAACGTGTAATATAAAGAAAAGCAGGGCACGCGCCACCCTAACACGGTGGCGCATTTTATGGACATCCCGAATATGCAAAACGCAGGCAGCCTCGTTGTTCTTGGCAGCATTAATGCTGACCACATTCTTAATCTTCAATCTTTTCCTACTCCAGGCGAAACCGTAACCGGTAACCACTATCAGGTTGCATTTGGCGGCAAAGGCGCGAATCAGGCTGTGGCTGCTGGGCGTAGCGGTGCGAATATCGCGTTTATTGCCTGTACGGGCGATGACAGCATTGGCGAGAGCGTTCGCCAGCAGCTCGCCACTGATAACATCGATATTTCTCCGGTCAGCGTGATCAAAGGCGAATCAACAGGTGTGGCGCTGATTTTTGTTAATGGCGAAGGTGAGAATGTCATCGGTATTCATGCCGGCGCTAATGCTGCCCTTTCCCCGGCGCTGGTGGAAGCGCAACGTGAGCGTATTGCCAACGCGTCAGCATTATTAATGCAGCTGGAATCACCACTCGAAAGTGTGATGGCAGCGGCGAAAATCGGCCATCAAAATAAGACTATCGTTGCGCTTAACCCGGCTCCGGCTCGCGAACTTCCTGACGAACTGCTGGCGCTGGTGGACATTATTACGCCTAACGAAACGGAAGCAGAAAAGCTCACCGGTATTCGTGTTGAAAATGATGAAGATGCAGCGAAGGCGGCGCAGGTACTGCATGAAAAAGGTATCCGTACTGTACTGATTACTTTAGGAAGTCGTGGTGTATGGGCTAGCGTGAATGGTGAAGGTCAGCGCGTTCCTGGATTCCGGGTGCAGGCTGTCGATACCATTGCTGCCGGAGATACCTTTAACGGCGCGTTAATCACGGCGTTGCTGGAAGAAAAACCATTGCCAGAGGCGATTAGGTTTGCCCATGCTGCCGCTGCGATTGCCGTAACACGTAAAGGCGCACAACCTTCCGTACCGTGGCGTGAAGAGATCGACGCATTTTTAGACAGGCAGAGGTGACGCTTGGCTACAATGAAAGATGTTGCCCGCCTGGCGGGCGTTTCTACCTCAACAGTTTCTCACGTTATCAATAAAGATCGCTTCGTCAGTGAAGCGATTACCGCCAAAGTTGAAGCGGCGATTAAAGAACTCAATTACGCGCCATCAGCCCTGGCGCGTAGCCTCAAACTCAATCAAACACATACCATTGGCATGTTGATCACTGCCAGTACCAATCCTTTCTATTCAGAACTGGTGCGTGGCGTTGAACGCAGCTGCTTCGAACGCGGTTATAGTCTCGTCCTTTGCAATACCGAAGGCGATGAACAGCGGATGAATCGCAATCTGGAAACGCTGATGCAAAAACGCGTTGATGGCTTACTGTTACTGTGCACCGAAACGCATCAGCCTTCGCGTGAAATCATGCAACGTTATCCGACAGTGCCTACCGTGATGATGGACTGGGCTCCGTTCGATGGCGACAGCGATCTTATTCAGGATAACTCGTTGCTGGGCGGAGACTTAGCAACGCAATATCTGATCGATAAAGGTCATACCCGTATCGCCTGTATTACCGGTCCGCTGGATAAAACTCCGGCACGCCTGCGGTTGGAAGGTTATCGGGCGGCGATGAAACGTGCGGGGCTCAACATTCCTGATGGCTATGAAGTCACTGGTGATTTTGAATTTAACGGCGGGTTTGACGCCATGCGCCAACTGTTATCACATCCGCTGCGTCCTCAGGCCGTCTTTACCGGAAATGACGCTATGGCTGTTGGCGTTTACCAGGCGTTATATCAGGCAGAGTTACAGGTTCCGCAGGATATCGCGGTGATTGGCTATGACGATATCGAACTGGCAAGCTTTATGACGCCACCATTAACCACTATCCATCAACCAAAAGATGAACTGGGGGAGCTGGCGATTGATGTACTCATCCATCGGTTCGGCTTAGATTTACGCTGTCTTTTGATCAAATTATTACCATCGGTTGTTTTCAGAAGCATGAACATTGCTGCTGAAGCAACAGTAATAATGCCCATCGTGATAAACGTATAGTGGAATTGTTCGACAGTCGTTGTGCCTTCCATCCCTTCATAAACGCGAAGGACGGCCGCACTTACAGCAACGCCTAAACTAATCGACAGTTGCTGCGTGACCGCCAGAACACTGTTACCGCTGCTGGCATTGTCATCGGTCAGATCGGC
>OBCQ01000424.1_pt1 | contig 11518 bp, 10 predicted proteins | sample 1517991 | NCBI WGS metagenome assembly OBCQ01 (sample SAMN03418263, study PRJEB22391) | human gut metagenome | biome: human-gut; feature: organic feature; material: feces | host: Homo sapiens | place: Tanzania | collected 2013-01
TGAGAAAAGAGATCTAGACCGAAAAGATTCCTTAAGATGATGCAGGTTATTTTTTGAATGTTACTTAGTGCGTAAATAGGGGCGCTTTGTCCACGAAGCAACCGCAAGAGCGGAGAACCGTCAGTCCAGAAGCAGGAATCCGGCCCAGTAGTAAGGATCAGGATAACGCTGCCGTACGGTTTGGCGGGCTTTACGGAATGCATCATGGATGTCGCAGCCGTTGCGTACTACAGCCTTGTAGAACTCAGCCATAAAAAGCGTGCCAGTACCGGCAGGGTTTGATACACAAGAAAAGAGTGCTGTTCGTGAGTCCCTTATTCGTTGGAAAACTGTCAGATTTTCAATTGAGAGCCGCGTGATCGCACATTTCGTATTTTGCGTCGGATCGCTCCGACAACGCAAATTTAAGAAAATCTTTGATTCACGCAAACAGCACTCGGATAATTCTTGTGTCAGCGTTTCGTCCATGTTCAATCCTTTCGGATCGTCACTTATATTGATGGACGAAATGAGTCTGTTCTATCTCCTAATGTGAAAAAATATATGAAGATTCGAGGAGGAACGGTGTCAATCCTCCTCAATGATGTTCTCCGGCTCCCAGATGCGGTCCATAATGTCCAGAGCGACGGTGATTCCGGACTCTGCCGCCGAGGAGAGGAGATCGTAATAGAGGGTTTTGTCATCGATAAACTCTTCGGGGTCGTTGTTCGTCGCGGCGGAGCCTATCCATTCCCAGGCATATTCATTCCCAGGGACGAGGGCACCACATTCGATCCCTTCCAGAAGGATATTCTTGTATAGTCCCATACGGGTGATCAGGCCGGTGTTCCAATCATTGCTTGCAGCCAGCAGAGCCTTCATAGGGTACAGTTCGACGTCACCATCCGCAATGGCCGCGTTGATTTGTTCGAGTACTTTCCGCTCGGATTCTGTTGTGGAACTGAAATCGCCATCGCCATGCTTCTTCGCGATGCTTTCCAATAGGTCAAATGTGGAATCAGGCAGCATATCAAGTGGTAAACATTTTTGTTATACGAATAAACATATTTGTTTTATTGACTGCAAGCATTGACTTTACCGCACTCTAGAAAAGAATGAGAGGAAATAGAGACTTTAATGAGCCTGTAGTCTTTCGCGGTGGCCGTGAACGGGTTCCGCACAAAGGTCTGAGGGTTCATTGCGATGAGCGGGAACCAGCTTCCCTGAATCTGGATCATCAGGGCATGGCCGGGAAGGAAGTAATGGTCGATGTCGCACATCGTGAAGTCCACGCTTACAACCTTGCCGGACTTCAAAGCCTTGGATTTGCCGAATCCGTCACGGTACCTTACAGGCATCAGATCTCCGCGGACAAGCATCTGGTAGCCGTCCGGGCGTACATCAATCAGTTTGACGACAATGTCCGCGTCCATATTCCTTGATTTACTGCCGTCAGGAAGGTCGAGCCGCAACTCGATGTGAGCCATGACCGGTCCGGCGAGATGGAGAGTGTCTGAAAGGACTGTCCCTGAATATGTCAGGACGTCCCCTCTGGCGGAGGCGAATCTCTGGTCGGCGGCCATATACCCTCTGTCTCGCCCGCTTGACTTGACATCCATATACGGGACAGGATTTGCAGGATCGGATGTGAATGTCCTGAAAACCATGGCGTCAGGCTGACTTGACATATTCAAAGAATCAGCACCTGAAAAGAATATTCTGATAGGCTCCGCATCTGACGGAGGCCATGAGGAATATGTCTTCCAAAGTGTCGAAGATGGTACACCTTCCATTTTTGATTTCAGAGTCTCACCGGATGGTAGAATATTCACCCTCGCAGGCATATTTCCTTTTCCTTCAAGGTAATATGTAAAGAAAGGATACTCAATATCATCCAAGTAATATTCCCCGGACGCCTCTCCGAACCACGCTCCGGAAAGGTGATTCGCCTTGCGGTTCTTCCATCCCCCGTGGTACCACGGCCCCACGGCCAGATAAAGGTTGCATTCCGGAGACAATCCGCGGATCTCGTTGTAGGTCTCGAACGCGCCGTAGCAGTCCTCGGCATCGTAGAAACCACCGGTGACAAGAACCGCAGGCTTGATGTCCTTCAGATGCCGGCCGGGATTCCGGTCTTTCCAGAATCTGTCGTAATCCGGATGTGAGACCATGCTGTTCCAGAACGCCAAGGTGTCGCCGAAGTACGCCGAAAGGTCGGCCATCGGCCTGCCAAGGAAATATTCATAGAGATCGGTGTCGATATTCACCAATTTAGACAGGCCTTTAGTCGAAGGTGCTTTCCGCGTTCTGTACATCGACGAGCCGAAACGGTAGCAGTCCGCAAGGCAGAGCGCGCCATTGTGGTGGGCGTCATCCCCCATGAACCAGTCTGTCACAGGAGCTTGCGGCGAGACAGCCTTGATTGCGGGATGGCGGGAAAGGGCAGCCATCGTGGCGTAAAAGCCAGGATACGAGGTTCCTTTCACTCCGACATTGCCGTTGCAGCGGGTGTTTGTGAGAATCCATTCCACGGTGTCGTAAGTATCTGTGGCTTCGTCAATAATGCACCCTTTCGCCGTACCTCCAGCCATGCCGCCAAGATGCGGACGGATGTTCTCGAAATCTCCTTCACTCAGTAAGGTGCCACGGACATTCTGCAAGACAATAACATAGCCATCCGCGGCGTAGTTGAGCAAGTCATCCCAGATGCCGGATGAATATGTCTGTTTGCCTGGCAGAGGTTCCTCCCCCGCCTCAAATCCGTAAGGTTTGAGCGAATAGGGAGTGCGGACAAGCATCACAGGTTTGGCATCGACCGCCGAGACAGGTTCATAGACAGCGGTGTAGAGTCTGACCCCATCCCGCATCGGGATCATCACCTCTCTTTTTGTGTAATTGTCTTTAAGCCATTTCACCGTGACGTTCTTTCCGTTCTGGGCCATGAGGCTGACAGAAAACGTCACAAACAGAAGCAAGGAGAGAAATCTTCTCATCTTTCAATTGTTATTTAACCCGTATCCTCTTCCCGATGCGAAGTGTGGTTTTCACTGACATCCCGTTGAGCCTGCATAACGCAGAGACCGAGGTCTTGTACCTTAACGCGATTGACGAAAGAGTGTCGCCGGACTTGATTGTGTGGTATTTCGCCTCCGGAGCAGGTGTGTCATTCTCCACCAACGCTTGCCGAGGAGGATCCGTCCTGGACGGAATGCGATGCGACACATGCTTGATCGCTGACCAAGTGCCGGACGGAGAGAGGACAATGCTGGCTGTGTCCTTAGGGACGTTCAGAGATCCATCGTCCCCGATGACCATCCAACGCCCGTCCGCCATAAGCAGGACACGCATGTCACCTTCCTGCAGCCGCAAGGTGTCCCTGACATCAATGACCGTGTTTTCAGGCAAGGCTTCCATCACCTTCTCATCTTTATGGCTTACAAAATCAGGAAGGATTCTTCTCGCTCCAAGGAACCTGGATGAGTAATATTTCTCAGTGATGTGCGAGATCTGAATCCCACCTTTCACCGCCGCATGGATGAAAGTGAAATCCCTGCCCGAACTGTCAAGCTCTATGAATATCCCGATGTGGCCGACCCTGCTGGCGTTGCGTCGCGCCGCGAACACTACCAGATCTCCTTTTTGAAAGTTGGACCACGAGCCGCTCACTTCCCTTCCTTGCTTTGATTGGCCTACGGAAGAACGCTCCAGGTCATAGCCGAACTTCTTGTACAAATACTTTGTGAATCCAGTACAATCGAAGGCCCTCGGTCCGCTGCCGCCATAGCGGTATGGTGTGCCAATCATCTTCATTCCTTCCTCCACGAGGATGTCCGCCAGTTTTTCAGTTGACACCGTGATCGAATCCTCGACCTCGGACATGACGTTATGGGCATTGGCCGCGACCGAGATCATCACGGCGATCGCCACAAGCACTGTTCTTATTGCGTTTCTCATTTATATTCAATTCTGTATATGTCCACAGCATTGCCACCGCCACTGCTGTTGCCCTGGGAGGTCGAGAAAAGATAGTGCCCGTCCCGCGTTATCGCCAACCCGACAGGATACGAATCCGCGCGGACGGATCCGATCATGGACATGGTCTTTGTCTCCACAACAGCGATTCTGCTGGAAAAATTGCATGCCGCGAAGATGAACCGTCCGTCTGGCGAAGCTACTATCGTTCTCGCGCCCGGAAACACCTTGCAGCTTTCCCAACCGTTGATTCTGGCGGTTTTACTTTTCCCATCAAGTTCAGCTATGGCCGAATAGACACTTGTCATTTCTGTCCTTTGGACATAGCCTGCGGTGTTGATGCTTGCATAAAGGTAGCCATCCTTGCAAATTAAATGCCTGACGTTCGGCTTCAAGCCTACAATCCTCCCCAGATACGAAGAGGCCTCAAGATCTATCACGGCGATTCCACCGGCACCGCCCATACAACCGACCAGAAGATACCTGTTGTCAGGTGTGAACAGGGTTCCCCTCAGGCAGTGCCCGCTGCCATTGTCCCTGTTGACCGGCTCTGTCCTGCTATAATCAAGGGATAATTTACTACCGATCACATAGTTGGAGATGTAATGCCAATCCTCAGGCCTGTCACTTGAGATGTCCATGACACCGACCGTGTTGTCTCCCCAATGAGTGACCGCCAATCTCGTTCCGTCATCCGACACGGCGATCATCTTAGGGAGCGGCCCAGTCTCGAACATCCGGATAATCGTGTCCCTTTCCGTGTCCAAGACGGCGACAGCGGAAGGTTCTTGCGCATTGATGTCGTAACTTCTTCGGTAATAGGTTATCCACAAATATTTACCTTTGTGGGAGAAAGCCGATTCGACTGGTTTCCCCGAGAATGTCCGAGGATTCCTGCGCTTGTCCTTGAATGTGTAATAGCCGCTTTCATCAGCCCACAACTCCTTGTCCGAACCATCAAACCGATGATGGACAGTTTTGATTTTCTTTCCGGTAGGAACCTCAAAAACAACAGTCCTCATGCCCTCCAGAGAATTGACGTAGAACTTAGAGCCATCAGGATGGATGGTCACCGATTTCGGAGAGCGGATGTCTGTGTCACGCGTCTTATGGTCAGAACAATAATTCTGTCTTTTCTGGGCCAAAGTCACTTTAATATCCTTTGTTTCAAGGCATTCAGACAAACATGCCGGATGCGTGACACCGTCCCCGCAAATGGCGGGAACAACATGCATCAATAAAACACCGGCGAGCGTTAATGCATAATGAGTGTGCTTTTCAATCATCAGCAGGTAGAATCGGTTCTAATTATGTGTCATTAAAATTATTCGCAATATATGAAAAATAAGTAAAACCTCAGCATAAATATTCAAAATATTGCCGTAGTTTTGCAAAATCTAAACATTGAGAAAAATTCACAATTATGTTTTTGATACAGTTGATGATAGTGCTTCTGGCACTTTATGTCGGCACACGGTACGGAAGCCTGGCATTGGGAGCGATTTCCGGAACAGGCCTCGCCGCAAGCGCATGCTCCTATAAAAGAGGCTTGGACCTTGGCAAGGACCCTGCGTTCCAGGCAAGGCTGAAAGACCCGGAGATGTATGAATATATGTACGGTAGCACAGCGACATCCCTCGGAAAGGAAATCTCCGCGTCAGCGAAACGCGCGGTCTATATATTCCTTGCCTCAATCGCCGTCATCGTGCTGTTCGCGTCATGCCAAAGGTTGCTCCCTTCCTACGAGGACGGCAGCCGGTTGAAAATGAATATAGTCATTCAGATTGTGATGCTTACAGCCGCCGCGCTGATGGTCATAGTCAGCAAGGCTTCACCGGAAAAGGCTGTAGCCGGTCTCGGTTCTGATCAATTCACAAGGTGCGGTGGTCGTGGCGATGCTGCCGCTGGCATATTCATTGGGCATCCCGGGACCTGTGCTTTTGGGTGTACTGCCAAGCGTCTATGGCTATTTCTTCATACCGAACTACCTTCGGACATCGCTACGGTCAACTTCGACCGCAGCGGAACGACCGTGATCGGGAAATATCTTCTGAACCACAGCTTTATGATGCCGGGACTGGTCAGTGTGGCAGTGTCCACAATCGTGGCCAGCATTATTTCCAGTTTGATCTTTTAAATGAATCCGCCGGTAGCGCTGTCCTTTGCCTCACGGATTTGATCCGGGCTACCGGTCGCGACAATACGGCCACCTTCGGCACCACCTCCCGGCCCCATGTCGATGATGTAGTCGGCATTGCGGATGACATCCAAATCGTGTTCTATGACTATGACGGTGGCACCGTGGTCGATGAGGCTTTGGAAGACATTAAGAAGGGTCATGACATCGGATGGATGGAGGCCGATGGTCGGCTCGTCGAACACGAATACGGAGTCGCTCTGTCCCCTGCCCATCTCGCTGGCCAGTTTAAGTCGCTGGGCCTCACCTCCGGACAGGCTCGGTGTCTCCTCTCCCAATGTCAGATAGCCAAGGCCGAGATCCCTCAGGATCCGAAGCCGCTGGCTGATCAGCTTCAGATCCGCACAAGCGTCAAGAGCTGAATTTATGTCCATGCCCATCAGCTCTGGAAGCGAATGGAACTCTCCTGCCGCATTCTCCCTCCGGATGCTTCCCGCCGCTTTTGAATATCTTGACCCACGGCAGTCGGGGCAGGGGATGTCCACATCCGGAAGGAACTGTACGTCAAGGCTTATCACACCTGTGCCGTCACATGTCGGGCAACGGAGCTTGCCGGTGTTGTAGGAGAAATCCCCGTCCTTGTAGCCGTGCTTTTTCGCGTCCGGAGTCTTGGCGAAGACTTTCCTTAACTCATCGTGCACGTTGGCATAAGTCGCCACCGTAGAGCGAACGTTAATGCCTATCGGTGAAGCATCTATGAGTTTCACCTGACGTATTCCTTCAGCGTCTATAGACTTCACGTGGCATGGCAGATCGTGCCCTGCCATCTTCGCCTGAAGCGCTGGAATAAGACTTTCAAGCACCATCGTGGTCTTGCCGGAGCCGGATACACCTGTGACAACCGTCAGCCTCCCTTTCGGGATCTCCACCTTCAGCGGCTTGACCGTGTGGATAGCATCAGTTGTCATCGTTATCTTGCCATCAATGAATATGTCAGAGTCTTTTATCTGTTGTCTTACCTTAAGAGGATTCCTGCCAGAAAGGAAAGGACCTATCTTTGAATATTCATTGGCCTCGATGTCGCCGATCGTGCCCTGAGCTATCACTGTACCGCCGCTTGAGCCGGCACCGGGCCCCATCTCGATCATCCAGTCGGACTTGGTGAGGATCTGTGTGTCGTGGTCAACCAGAATCACGGAGTTCCCGTCCGCTATCAGGTCTTCCATCACGCCGCATAGGCCGATTATGTTCGATGGATGCAGACCGATCGAAGGTTCGTCCAGAACATACAGGACTCCCGTCGTACGGTTTCTGACGGCTCTGGCCAACTGCATTCTCTGGCGTTCACCGGTCGATAGAGTCGCCGCCGAGCGATCCAGTGACAGATAGCCTATTCCCAAATCCATCAGGCGTTTGGCGGTGTCCAAGAACGATTCGCAGATGCTTTCTGCCATTGGTCGCATCTCCCACGGAAGCGAAGCCGGAACGCCTTTGACCCATTCCACGATCTCGGTGAGGGTCATCGTGCAGGCCTCTGTCAATGATATTCCCCTAAGCCTTGGTGCCCTTGCCGCATCAGAAAGCCTTGTGCCTCCGCAGTCCGGGCAAACGTCAAGCCTCAGGAACTTCTCCACACGCTTCATTCCCTTCTCGTCCTTGACCTTGGCAAGTGCGTTCTCCACCGTGTAGGTCGCGTTATAGAATGTGAAATCCAGTTCGGCGGCATCATTGGAATTCTTCGCCTTGTAGAAAATGTGCTTTTTTTCAGCCGGCCCGTGAAGGACGATGTCCTTCTCCTTGTCAGTCAAATCCTTGAACGGGACATCTGTGCGGACGCCCATGGCCCGGCAGACATCCTTCATCAACGACCACATCAAAGTGTTCCACGGAGCCACAGCCCCATCATCAATCGTCAGGTTCTCGTCCGGGACAAGCGTGGATTCATCCACAGTTCGTACTGTTCCGGTTCCGTCGCATTTACGGCACGCTCCTTGGCTGTTGAACGACAGTTCCTCAGCCGATGGAGCGTAGAAATGCTCTCCGCACGCAGGGCAGACAAGCTCCTTTCCAGCCGCCACCAGCAAAGATGGCTCGACATAGTGACCGTTCGGACATCTGTGACTCGCCAGTCTTGAGAACATAAGCCTAAGGCTGTTAAGAAGTTCCGTCCCCGTACCGAAAGTGCTGCGTATGCCCGGGATCCCAGGCCTCTGATGAAGCGCGAGAGCCGCCGGAACGTAAAGCACCTCATCCACGTCAGCCTTCGCCGCCTGCGTCATCCTCCTTCTCGTATAGGTCGAAAGAGACTCAAGGTAACGTCTTGATCCTTCTGAATATAGCACCCCAAGCGCCAGCGAGGACTTCCCGGACCCAGACACCCCGGCGATCCCCACGATCTTCCCCAGCGGAATGTCCACATCCACATTCTTCAGGTTGTGCACCCTCGCGCCACGCACCAAAATCCTGTCAGGCTGATTCTTATTCATGGTCAATGAATATCTTGGTGAGTTCCTCGAAAGAGTCAAGGCGGGTGATGTTCGGATGCTCAAACTCTTCCGTCACCTCGTGCCGCCACATGGTGTGAAAAGGAATATGTATGCCGTAGCCCCCGATCTCGATTATCGGCTGGATGTCGGACTTGAAGGAGTTACCGACCACAGCGATCTGTGACGGTGCGACCTGCTCCACATTGCAGATGTCAAGATATTCCTTGATTCCCTTTTTGGTGACGACGATAACCCGGTAGAAGTATTTGTCAAGCCCAGAGCGTTTGATTTTGTTCTGCTGATCCAGCATATCCCCTTTTGTCATCAGTATCAAGCGGTAACGACCGGTCTTGTCCAGAGCGTCAAGCGTCCGCGCCACCCCCGGAAGCGGTGTCGCAGGAAGGCTGAGCAGCGATTTCGCGCTCGATAATATTCGTGAAAGATTCTCGCCCGGCACCTTGCTGTCAGACACCCTCAAAGCCGTCTCCATCATCGAGATGCAGACCGCCTTCGCCCCGTACCCCAGCACAGGCATATTCGCAGATTCCGTCTTGTACAACGCATCCGACAGTTCCTCCGCCGTCCCATATTCCTTCAACTCCTCCGTGAACACGTCCTCCGCCCTGTCAAAGTACGTCTGGTTGTCCCACAGTGTGTCGTCCGCATCGAAGATTATAACCTTGACTTTATCTTTCATCATTCCTCATATTTTGGTCTCAAAATTAGCGAAAAGAATCCTAACCGCAATCTACCTGTAATCCGATTCCGCCCAGAGATTCCAAGGCTTTTCCGGCACATAGTAGTCTTTGATGCCGTAGTCGATGTTGGCCTTGTGGGCCTGGCTCAGCTGGTGACGACGGTGGATGCGGTACGTCCTTCCGTCTTTGATGAAGTAAGCACCCGTCTGGTGGAAACGGAACGGAACCTCTTTGGCGACGCATTGCGAACGCAGATTCAGAATCCAATCGAAATCACAAGGCCTCGCCCCCACTCCGGACTCTCCGCTCACACTTACCTCCTCGATCGTGCCATCCAGCCATCGTGAGATGTCCATCCGCTCAAGCATCGGCGCCACAATGATCGACTTATGCCTTATCGGAAGTTCCTTGAATATGGGAAGCCGACGCTCGGCCATAGCCTGGTTCTCCACCGTGCAGCCGATGATGACATTCTCGTACCCGTCGCCCCAGTCCGGAGGCAGACACCGTTCCAGACGGTCAATCCGTTTTGTAAAGAAATAGAACATACAGTCGCTCCGAAAGCGCATCATTTCCCAGCATTCCGGCCTCCACGGATCCGCGTCCTCCAGCAGAAAATCCGAAGTGAAGCACGTGAAGACAATCTTGCCGGAAGGAATCTTGAAAGTCTTGTCCCGCTTTCTTTTGACCGGCAGATTGAACGCCGCCGTCTTGCGCGCAAGGTTGCTTGCGATCTCGCTCCCGTACATCTCATCCTGCCGATAGACATAACAGAACCTGCAGCCCGGACTCACCTTAGTGCACCCGTGCCACGGATTCCAATCCGCGAATATGCTCCACTCCTCCGCCATTAATGAATATACCTGTTTGGCAGCATCGCTTGTTTCAAAACTCTCGTCATTCACGCAAACGGCCAAAGGCCCGTGTCCGTTTCAGACCAGTGGCCTAAAACGATGTTAATTTAGTAATAAATTCTGAGAATGAGGCGTTTTATCTTCATTTTTGCCTCACGATAAAAGATATGGGGACAATACAATGGTTGCGAACAATACAGTAAGGGTCCACCAAACTATAGCTTCTCCTCCTGCCCGGTCTTCATTCCACGGAGGTCACAATCATAATTCTGACGGAACTCTTTCTTCGCTTTTTCCATTTTGAGGTCGGATTTGTGGGCTGGAAAGGATTGGGCTACAATTCTGGCACGTATGTCATCGTTTGCCGGATGCCTGAACAAAGGCTTGCTCAAAGTCGCGCGTAATTGGGCGATTGCGTGCTCAATGTCAGTTCCTTTTAACTCAACAAATATCTCCGACCAATTCTCAGGAATCCGACCTTCCTGCGTACGCCTTACAAGCACAAGCTTATCACACCTTAGGCCATCTTTGACAATATAACCGTCAACGGCATATACCACGGAGTCTTGTCCTCCGGCAGTTGCCAAGGCATAGCGTTTTCCCTTTTCGCAAACAGCTACCTTAGAACGGAATTGAAGATTCTGTTCCGGCACAAATCCGTCAACAGTCAAACGGTTAAAAGTTGATGAATATTCTCTCTCGCCTCGTTTCATACTTCTCCATATAGAATATTGTTCAATTTACTGATTTTGTCATCTACCCAATCAGAGACACCGTCCAAATCATTTCCAGTGAGATAACCGGAAACGGAAGATGACGGTATAATATATTCATCCTCAATCTCTGCCTGTCCTACTTTCTCTGACACTACAGCCGCCAGCAACAGAACATTGACGACTGAAAGGATGTAAGGACTATGGGATGTCATCATCACGAAACTGCTCTCTGAACCTTTATCCAATGCCATTTTCAGAGAACGGATAATGCTCAACACAATCAAGCGTTGTGATTCGGGGTAGAGATTTTGCTCTGGTTCCTCAATGAATACTTGAGCGGACTGATACTCCAACCTTCTTGATGCCAACCCATTGTCTGTTTCGTTGATCGAATTGCGCTCCACCATAGATAATGGAGCGTTTTTGCCAACCTGACTCATCATATAGTTAGCCATCACTTCCAACGGCATAACTGACTGCACTCCGCTTGAAGCATAGAAAGCCGGGGACTCTACACCATCTTTCCTCACAATCATATCCACTCCGGACCTGTTGACATAGCTAAAGCCACCGGTAACTGACAAAGGATATGGATGTTCAGCGGTGTAAGGAGATTTGGCCTCATCCCACTCATAAATGAAATTGAAAAAGACATCCCGATCAGTGGCCTTATAGG
>OBCQ01000427.1_pt1 | contig 11485 bp, 6 predicted proteins | sample 1517991 | NCBI WGS metagenome assembly OBCQ01 (sample SAMN03418263, study PRJEB22391) | human gut metagenome | biome: human-gut; feature: organic feature; material: feces | host: Homo sapiens | place: Tanzania | collected 2013-01
TATCACAAGCAGACAGTTACAATCAATGTAGAGCTGTTCGGTCGCGAGACACCGGTAGAAGTAAGTTTCGCAGATGTTAAGAAAACAAATTAAGGAGGCAATTCCAAATGGCAAAGAAAGTAGAAGGATACATTAAATTGCAGATCCCTGCTGGAAAGGCAACTCCAGCTCCTCCAGTTGGACCTGCACTTGGACAGCACGGTGTAAACATCGTAGAGTTCACAAAGCAGTTTAATGCAAAGACAGCCGATCAGGGCGACTTAATTATCCCTGTAGTTATTACTGTATATGCAGACAGAAGTTTCAGTTTCATTACTAAGACTCCACCTGCTCCGGTATTAATCAAGAAAGCTTGCAAGATTCAGTCTGGTTCAGGTGAGCCAAACAAGAAGAAGGTTGCTAAGATCACAAAGGCACAGGTTCAGGAAATCGCTGAGCTTAAGATGCCTGACTTAAACGCAGCTTCACTTGAGTCTGCAATGAGCATGATCGCTGGTACAGCAAGATCAATGGGTGTTGAAGTGACCGAATAACACTTAGCGAAGCCAAGCGTATAACGCGCAGGCTGAGGTTAGTGTGAGGTCGTTCTCTGAGATTAGTGAAAGCGAGCCTGCCTTTTGGGCGAAGCTTGAACTTAGCGAAGAGAACATACCCCTAAAATAGTTACAATATTATGTAACTTGAATTAAATTAGAATAACAAAGAAACGTAAATGTGGGAGGGCCCTCTCCCGATATTACCACCAGGAGGTTATTTTTTCATGAAAAGAGGAAAGAAGTATCAAGACGCTGTTAAGGCATTTGATAAGAAAGAGCAGTACGATGTTGCTGACGCTATCTCTATCGTAAAGAAAAATGCTACAGCTAAATTTGACGAGACAATCGAGCTTCATCTTAGAACAGGCTGCGACGGACGTCACGCAGAGCAGCAGATCCGTGGTGCGGTTGTATTACCACACGGAACAGGAAAAACAGTTAAGGTTTTAGTTTTCGCTAAGGGAACTAAGGTTGACGAGGCACAGGCAGCAGGAGCTGACTTCGTTGGAGGCGAGGAATTAATTCCAAAGATCCAGAACGAGGGATGGCTAGACTTCGACGTTGTAGTTGCTACACCTGATATGATGGGTGTTGTTGGTCGTTTAGGACGTGTCCTTGGACCAAAGGGCTTAATGCCAAACCCAAAGGCAGGAACAGTTACTATGGATGTAACAAAAGCTGTTAACGATATCAAAGCCGGTAAGATTGAGTACAGATTGGACAAGACAAACATTATCCATGTGCCAGTTGGAAAAGCATCTTTCACAGACGAGCAGTTAAACGACAACTTCCAGTCTCTTATGGGTGCAATTAATAAAGCAAAACCTGCTAGCTTAAAGGGTCAGTACATTAAGAGCGCAACTCTTACATCTACAATGGGACCTGGCGTTAAGTTAAACGTGGTTAAGATTACACAGTAAGATAGTTAAACAGTTACAGTAAAACAATTTACAAGACCTATCAAACGCCAAGCAAAAGTTTTGCGGAAAGTAATTGACATCCGTAATATAGTTTGATATAATTGCAATGCATATTGCCGAAGACAGTAGGTGCCGCAAGGCGTAAACGTAGAACCTACCGAGGGAATTTTCGAGATTTATCTTGAATTTTGACTTGTACCCTTCTGTCGACAGGCAGGAGGGTTTCTTTGATTAATAAATCAAATACCTCATGTCTTTTATGCGAAAATCTAAAAGGAGGTAAATGAATCGTGGCAAAGGTAGAACTTAAACAGCCAATCGTAGATGAGATTTCCGGTGTTATCAATGGTGCACAGTCAGTAGTAGTTGTTGATTACTTAGGACTCACAGTAGCAGAGGATACTCAGTTACGTAAACAGTTAAGAGAAGCCGGTGTAACTTACAAGGTATACAAGAATACTTTAGTAAACCGTGCAATCCAGGGAACAGAGTTCGAGGGATTAAAGGATGTCCTTGAAGGACCAAGCGCATTCGCTGTATCAACAGAGGATGCAACAGCACCAGCTAGAATCTTAGCTAAGTTCGCTAAAACAGCTCCGGCTTTAGAGATTAAAGCAGGTGTAGTTGAGGGAACATTTTATGATGCTGAGGGTATGAAGGCAATCGCCGCTGTACCTAGCAGAGATGAGCTTCTTGGAAAATTACTTGGAAGCATTCAGTCACCTATCACAAATCTTGCTCGTGTACTCAATCAGATCGCAGAGCAGGGTGGCGCTGCAGATGCAGCCGTAGAGGCAGCACCAGCAGAGGATGCTGCAGAGGAAGCTCCAGCAGCAGAATAATTCAAATATTATATTTGAACCTTATTATCATAATTAAATTTTTAAATGGAGGAAATTATAATGGCAAAGTTAACAACAGCAGAGTTTATTGATGCTATCAAAGAGTTAAGCGTATTAGAGTTAAATGATTTAGTAAAAGCTTGTGAAGAAGAGTTTGGTGTTTCTGCAGCAGCAGGTGTTGTAGTTGCAGCAGCAGGAGCTGACGGAGCAGCAGCTGAGGAGAAGACAGAGTTCGACGTAGAGCTTACAGAGGTTGGACCAAACAAGGTTAAGGTTATCAAGGTTGTTCGTGAGATCACAGGTCTTGGACTTAAAGAGGCTAAGGACGCTGTTGATGGCGCACCAAAGGTTATCAAAGAGCAGCTTGACAAGGCTTCAGCAGAGGATGCTAAGGCTAAACTTGAGGCAGAGGGTGCTAAGGTTACTCTTAAATAGTCGGATAGGCTACGAGCGGAGTAAAAACATAAAAAAGAGCCAAGGGCAAATTCTATTTGCGCCTTGGCTCTTTTTTATGTTTTTATTGCGCGACAGTCGGAGCGCGTCCCGAAAATGCCTAAGCATTTTTGGGACCTCCGCACGTAGCCTATCCGACGGCGAAATGATTGCGCGACAACACAATCACTTTTGGGGATTTTGGAAAAAATAAAAAAACACTTGCATTCGTGTCAGATTTGTTGTATAGTATACGTTGCACTATTGTGGTGCAGTGGCATTTTTATGCAATTTTTTAAATGATGCAAATTTGTCAATAGGTAAATTACACTAAAATGCATTCACAAATATGTGCACAAGAGAAAAACCACAAGATATAGTAACTGGGGTGGTTTTTGAATCATTATCTAGATACTTGCTAGATTAAAATAAAAACGAGAGGTGAAACGTCAATGGAGAAAAACAGAATACGTCCGGTCACATCCGGAAAAAGCATGCGTATGAGTTACTCAAGACAAAAAGAGGTTCTGCAGATGCCAAATCTGATTGAGGTCCAGAAGGATTCTTATCAGTGGTTCTTAGACGAAGGTCTCAAGGAAGCTTTTGCGGATATCTCTCCAATCACAGATTACAGCGGAAAGCTTAGTCTTGATTTTGTAGATTTTACATTATGCGAAGATGATGTAAAGTATACAATTCCTGAGTGCAAGGAAAGAGATGCAACATACGCAGCTCCTTTAAAGGTTAAAGTCAGACTTCACAACAAAGAGACAGATGAGATTAATGAGCATGAAATTTTCATGGGTGATCTGCCTTTAATGACAGAGACCGGTACATTCGTAATCAACGGTGCAGAGCGAGTTATTGTCAGTCAGTTAGTTCGTTCTCCTGGTATTTATTACGGAATTGCTCATGATAAGCTCGGAAAGACCCTGTATTCTTGTACTGTTATTCCAAACCGTGGTGCATGGCTTGAGTATGAGACAGACTCTAACGACGTTTTTTATGTAAGAGTAGATAGAACACGTAAGGTACCTATCACAGTACTTTTACGTGCACTTGGAGTAGGTACAAACCAGGCTATTCTCGATATGTTCGGAGATGAGCCAAAGATCCAGGCATCATTCAGCAAGGACCCTGCAATCACAGAGCGTGAGCCACAGGGAAGCTATGAGGCTGGTTTATTAGAGTTATATAAGAAAATTCGTCCGGGCGAGCCACTTTCAGTTGAGAGTGCAGAGAGCCTTATCACAGCAATGTTCTTTGATCCTAGAAGATATGACCTTGCAAAGGTAGGACGTTATAAGTTTAATAAGAAGCTTGCTTTAAAGAATCGTATCAGTGGACAGGTTTTAGCAGAGGACGTAGTTGATCCTTCTACAGGTGAGGTTATCGCTGAGGCAGGTACTGTTGTTGACCGTGCGCTTGCTACACAGATCCAGAACGCTGCCGTTCCTGCTTTATGGATTCAGACAGAGACAAGAAATGTCAAGATCCTTTCTTCTATGATGGTTGACATCAGAAGCTGGATTCCTGAGCTTGAGGATCCTAAGTCTATCGGTGTTACTGAGCTTGTTTACTATCCGGTACTCGCTCAGATTCTCGAGGAGTATGATTCTCTTGAGGACAGAATCGAGGCTATAAAGAGAGATATATCTGACCTTATTCCAAAGCATATTACTAAAGAGGATATCTTCGCAACTATCAACTACAATATGCACTTAGAGTGGGGCGCAGGAACAGATGACGATATCGATCATCTTGGAAACAGACGTATCCGTGCGGTTGGAGAGCTGTTACAGAACCAGTACCGTATCGGCCTCTCAAGACTGGAGCGTGTTGTTCGTGAAAGAATGACTACACAGGACTTAGAGGGAATTTCACCTCAGTCACTTATCAATATAAAGCCTGTAACTGCCGCTGTAAAAGAATTCTTCGGTTCTTCACAGCTTTCACAGTTCATGGATCAGAACAACCCTCTTGGAGAGCTTACTCACAAGAGACGTTTATCAGCACTTGGACCTGGTGGTCTTTCAAGAGACCGTGCCGGATTCGAGGTTCGAGATGTACATTACACTCACTACGGCCGTATGTGTCCTGTAGAGACTCCTGAGGGACCAAACATAGGTCTTATCAACTCACTTGCATGCTATGCGAGAATCAATGAGTATGGCTTCGTAGAGGCTCCATATCGTAAGATTGACAAGACTGATCCTAAGAACCCGGTAGTCACAGAAGAGGTTGTATACATGACAGCCGACGAGGAGGACAACTACCACGTAGCACAGGCTAATGAGAAGCTTGATGCCGAAGGACATTTCGTACGTAACTCAGTTTCAGGTCGTTACAGAGAGGAAACTCAGGAGTACGATAAGTCAGCATTTGATTATATGGATGTGTCTCCAAAGATGGTATTCTCAGTAGCTACAGCGCTGATTCCATTCTTGCAGAACGATGACCCTACACGTGCCCTCATGGGATCAAACATGCAGCGTCAGGCCGTTCCGCTTCTGACCACAGAGGCTCCTGTAGTTGGTACAGGTATTGAGACAAAGGCCGCAGTTGACTCAGGTGTCTGCGTAGTTGCAAAGGCAGACGGAGAGGTATTATCTTCAGAGTCAAACCGCATTATCATAAAAGAGACTGACGGAAACAAGAGAGAGTATATCCTTACAAAGTTCTCTCGTTCTAACCAGTCAAACTGCTACAACCAGAGACCTATCGTATTTAAGGGTGACAAGGTTAAGGCAGGCGATGTTATCGCAGACGGTCCTTCAACAAGTCAGGGAGAGCTTGCTCTTGGAAAGAACCCGCTTATCGGATTCATGACATGGGAAGGATACAACTACGAGGATGCCGTTCTTCTTTCAGAGCGTCTCGTAGAGTATGATGTGTATACATCAGTTCATATCGAGGAATATGAAGTAGAGTCACGTGATACAAAGCTCGGACCTGAGGAGATTACACGTGATGTTCCTGGTGTCGGTGATGACGCACTCAAAGACCTTGATGAGAGAGGTATCATCCGTGTAGGTGCAGAGGTTCGTGCCGGTGATATCCTTGTAGGAAAGGTTACACCAAAGGGAGAGACAGAGCTTACAGCAGAGGAGAGACTTCTTCGTGCCATCTTCGGTGAGAAGGCAAGAGAGGTTCGTGATACATCACTTAAGGTGCCTCATGGTGCTTACGGTATCATTGTTGATGCCAAGGTATTTACAAGAGAGAACGGCGATGAGCTTTCTCCGGGAGTAAACCAGTCAGTACGTATCTACATTGCACAGAAGAGAAAGATTTCTGTCGGTGATAAGATGGCCGGACGTCACGGTAACAAGGGTGTCGTTTCCCGTGTGCTTCCTGTTGAGGATATGCCATTCCTTCCAAACGGACGTCCACTGGATATCGTACTTAACCCACTCGGTGTTCCTTCACGAATGAACATCGGTCAGGTCCTTGAGATCCACCTGAGTCTCGCTGCAAAGGCACTTGGCTTCAATATCTCAACTCCTGTATTTGACGGAGCAAACGAGGTAGATATCGAGGATACACTTGAGCTTGCAAATGATTACGTAAATCTTCCGTTCGATAAGGAAGAGCTTGAAAAGGATTTACAGGCTGAGCATCCATACTGGAGCGCAGATGCTGAAATCTTCTATGATAAATATGTTGATACACTCCGTGAGGACGTTATGGAATACCTTTCAACAAACAGAGCTCACAGAAGCTTATGGAAGGGCGTTCCGATTTCAAAGGATGGAAAGGTACAGCTTCGTGATGGTAGAACAGGTGAGTGCTTCGATGGAAAGACAACTATCGGACACATGCATTACCTTAAGCTGCATCACCTTGTTGACGATAAGATCCATGCACGTTCAACAGGTCCTTACTCATTAGTTACACAGCAGCCACTCGGTGGTAAGGCACAGTTCGGTGGACAGCGTTTCGGAGAGATGGAGGTTTGGGCTCTTGAGGCATATGGTGCTGCATATACACTCCAGGAGATCCTTACAATGAAGTCCGATGATGTTGTTGGCCGTGTCAAGACCTACGAGGCTATCATCAAGGGTGAGAATATCCCTGAGCCTGGTATTCCAGAGTCATTCAAGGTACTTCTCAAAGAGCTTCAGGCGCTTGGTCTGGATGTCAAGGTACTTGATGAGAACAGAGAAGAGGTTGAGCTTATCGAGACAAGTGAGTACGGTAATACAGATATCAACTCAATTATCGGAAACGATAAGGACTATGCATTCGAGGACAGTGAGTCCTTCGCAGAGCATGGTTTCTCAAAGAAAGAATTTGATGACAACGAAGAGCTTGTTGACATAGAAGAGGAAGAGTCTCCTGAGACAGCGGATGACGATATTTTTGCTGATGAAGTTCTTGATGACGAAGAATAATTAGAAGGGAGTGCCAAAATGCCAGAAACAAATAATATAGAAAATAATCAGGCAATGCAGTTTGATGCGATTCAGATTGGATTAGCATCTCCTGAAAAGATCAGAGAGTGGTCACATGGCGAGGTTAAAAAGCCTGAGACCATTAACTATAGAACATTGAAGCCTGAAAAAGACGGTCTTTTCTGCGAGAAGATTTTCGGACCAACGAAGGACTGGGAGTGTCATTGTGGTAAATACAAGAAGATACGTTATAAGGGTGTTGTCTGCGACCGATGTGGCGTAGAAATCACAAAGTCAAGCGTTCGTAGAGAGCGTATGGGACACATCGAGCTTGCTGCTCCTGTATCTCATATCTGGTATTTCAAGGGTATCCCATCACGTATGGGACTCATCCTTGACTTATCTCCACGTGTACTTGAGAGAGTACTGTACTTTGCTTCATATATTGTGCTTGACCCGGGCGAGACAAAGCTTGCATACAAGCAGATTCTCAACGAGTCAGAGTACCAGGAGGCATGCGATACTTATGGCCGCTCAGCATTCCGTGTAGGGATGGGTGCTGAGTCTATCCATGAGCTTTTAGCAGCAATCGATCTTGAGAAGGATTCGGCAGAGCTTAAGGCTGAGCTTGAGAATGCTACAGGCCAGAAGCGTGCACGTATCATCAAGAGACTTGAGGTTGTAGAGGCTTTCCGTGAGTCAGGAAACAAGCCTGAGTGGATGATTATGACAGTTATTCCTGTTATTCCACCGGATCTTCGTCCAATGGTTCAGCTCGATGGAGGACGTTTTGCAACAAGTGATCTTAACGACCTTTACAGACGAATCATTAACCGTAACAACCGTCTTAGAAGACTTCTTGATCTTGGAGCGCCGGATATCATCGTTCGTAACGAGAAACGTATGCTTCAGGAGGCTGTCGATGCACTTATCGACAATGGCCGTCGTGGCCGTCCTGTTACCGGTCCCGGAAACAGAGCTCTTAAGTCTCTTTCAGACATGCTCAAGGGAAAGGGAGGACGTTTCCGTCAGAACCTTCTCGGAAAGCGAGTTGACTACTCAGGCCGTTCGGTTATCTGTGTAGAGCCAAAGCTTAAGATTTATCAGTGTGGTCTTCCAAAGGAGATGGCTATCGAGCTTTTCAAGCCATTCGTTATGAAGGAGCTTGCCGCTAACGGAACCGCACACAACATAAAGAGTGCAAAGAAGATGGTTGAGAGACTTCAGCCGGAGGTATGGGATGTCCTTGAGGACGTCATCAAAGAGCATCCGGTTATGCTTAACCGAGCTCCTACACTCCACAGACTTGGAATCCAGGCCTTCGAGCCAATCCTTGTAGAGGGTAAGGCAATCAAGCTTCATCCACTCGTATGTACAGCGTTCAACGCCGACTTCGATGGAGACCAGATGGCTGTACATCTTCCACTGACTGCTGAGGCACAGGCTGAGTGCAGATTCATGCTTCTGTCACCTAACAACCTGCTTAAGCCTTCTGATGGTGGACTTGTAGCCGTTCCTTCACAGGATATGATCCTTGGAGTTTACTACCTCACAATGAGAAAGCTCGCTGATTACAAGGATGATCCAAAGATGGTTGCACAGGTGTCATCAGACACTGTATACAATGATATTGAGGAGCTTAGAAAGTTCACAACTCCTGATGAAAATACAGGAAAGGCTGAGCTTGGCTTATATGACCTCATCTGGTTTGAGGATGTCACAGACGGAAACCGTCGTGTGCTTTGCAGACCGATAGATCTTCTCGGCCGTTACTATGGAAGTGTTAATCTTGCAATGCTCGCTTACGAGAACAAGGAGATTACTCTTCACCAGAATATATTTGTACACCGTACAGTAAAGCTTGCTGACGGCACAGAGGTTTCAGGTTTTACAGAGACAACAGTAGGACTTTTGATATTCAATGAGAACATTCCACAGGATCTTGGTTTTATAGACAGATCAAAGGCTGAGAATGCACTCAAGTTTGAGGTTGAGTTCCACGTTGGTAAGAAACAGATCAAGCAGATCCTTGAGAAGGTTATCAACACACACGGAGCTACAACAACAGCAGAAGTTCTTGACAATGTCAAGGCTATGGGATACAAGTATTCAACCCAGGCTGCCATGACAGTTTCAATTTCAGATATGACAGTGCCACCACAGAAGCCACAGATGATCGCTGATGCACAGGACACTGTAGATAAGATTACAAGACAGTACAAGCGTGGACTTATCACTGATGAGGAGCGTTACAAAGAGGTTATCGAGACATGGAAGGATACAGATGATGCCCTTACAAAGGCACTTCTTACAGGTCTTGATAAGTACAACAACATCTTCATGATGGCAGATTCCGGAGCCCGTGGATCTGATAAGCAGATCAAACAGCTTGCAGGTATGCGAGGACTCATGGCTGATACAACAGGTCGTACAATCGAGCTTCCTATCAAGTCATGCTTCCGTGAGGGTCTTGATGTACTCGAGTACTTCATGTCAGCACATGGAGCTCGTAAGGGACTTTCAGATACAGCGCTTCGTACAGCCGATTCAGGATACCTTACAAGACGTCTCGTAGATGTTTCACAGCATATGATCGTTCGTGAGTCAGACTGCTGTGCAGGCACAGGACGTGAGATTCCGGGAATGGTTGTAAAGGCATTCATGGAGGGTCGAGAGGAAATCGAGAGCCTTCAGGAGAGAATTACAGGTCGTTTCTCTTGCAACACAATCTGCGATAAGGATGGCAATGTAATCGTTAAGGCCAACCATATGATTACACCAAAGCGTGCGGCAAAGGTTATGGCAGAGGGTGTTGATGAGAACGGTAATCCAATCACACAGGTTAAGATACGTACAGTGCTTACCTGCCGTTCACACATGGGAGTATGTGCTAAGTGTTACGGTTCAAACCTTGCAACAGGTCAGGCAGTACAGGTTGGTGAAGCAATCGGTATCATCGCAGCACAGTCAATCGGTGAGCCTGGTACACAGCTTACCATGAGAACCTTCCATACAGGTGGTGTTGCCGGTGGAGATATCACACAGGGTCTTCCTCGAGTAGAGGAGATTTTCGAGGCACGTAAGCCTAAGGGACTCGCTATTATCACAGAGTTCGGCGGAATTGCCACAATCAAGGATACAAAGAAGAAGCGTGAGGTTATCGTTACAAACAACGAGACAGGCGAGACAAAGGCTTACCTCATTCCTTACGGCTCACGTATCAAGGTTGTAGACGGACAGGAGCTTGAGGCCGGCGACGAGCTTACAGAGGGTTCTGTAAATCCACACGATATCCTCAAGATTAAGGGCGTTCGTGCGGTTCAGGATTACATGCTCCGCGAGGTACAGCGTGTTTACCGTTTACAGGGTGTTGAGATCAACGACAAGCATGTCGAGGTTATAGTTCGTCAGTGCTTACAGAAGATCCGCGTAGAGGAGCCGGGAGATTCAGATTTACTTCCGGGCAGCATGGTTGATGCCCTTGACTTCTTAGAGCTCAACGAGAAGCTTGAGGAAGAGGGCAAGGAGCTTGCAGTTGGTTCACAGGTATTACTTGGAATCACAAAGGCATCTCTTGCAACCAACTCATTCTTGTCAGCAGCTTCATTCCAGGAGACCACAAAGGTTCTTACTGAGGCAGCAATCAAGGGCAAGGTTGATCCACTTATCGGTATGAAGGAGAACGTAATTATCGGTAAGCTCATCCCGGCAGGAACAGGTATGAAGATTTATCGTAACATCAAGCTTGACAGCGATGTAAACGATGACGATACACTTGATTTTGATGATGATGATTTTGCGGATTTCGCAGAGGAAGAGGCAGTCGGAGTCATTGATACAGATGCTGAATCAGTTGATGAAGAATAATTACTGATGTTTGTACTTAAGCTATAGAAGCTTTTACAAACCAAAATAAAGAAGTCCGGGAAACCGGGCTTCTTTATTGTATTATATTGAAAACGTAAAGTATTATATTGAAAACAAAATTGGTCTTGACAAAACAGACAAGGATTTGTATAATATTTTAGCGTGCATAAGATTGCACTGCTTAAAATAAAACAGGAGGTGAAAATAATGCCAACATTTAACCAGTTAGTAAGAAAAGGACGTCAGACATCTGTAAAGAAGTCTACAGCACCAGCTCTTCAGAGAAGCTTTAACTCTCTCCAGAAGAAGCCAATCAACACTTCTTCTCCACAGAAGCGTGGTGTATGTACAGCTGTTAAGACAGCTACTCCTAAGAAGCCTAACTCAGCTCTTAGAAAGATCGCCAGAGTTCGTCTTTCAAACGGAATCGAAGTAACTTCATACATTCCTGGTGAGGGACACAACTTACAGGAGCATAGCGTTGTTCTGATTCG
>OBCQ01000429.1_pt1 | contig 11441 bp, 8 predicted proteins | sample 1517991 | NCBI WGS metagenome assembly OBCQ01 (sample SAMN03418263, study PRJEB22391) | human gut metagenome | biome: human-gut; feature: organic feature; material: feces | host: Homo sapiens | place: Tanzania | collected 2013-01
TCCATCGCGTCAAGCATCTCGTCGATCACATCGTCAATATAGCTCAGCTCCAGCTCCGTCTCCGGGTCGGAAACGGTGATGGGCAGGTCGCGCGCGATGTTGTGGCAGAATGTCGCGACCACGGAATTGTAGTTGGGGCGGCACCACTTCCCGAACAGGTTCGGCAGCCGGTAGATCAGCCCCTCCGCACCCGTTTCCTCACTGTGGCTTTGCAGCAGCCCCTCCGCCGCCCGCTTGGACATGCCGTAGGGGCTGTCTGCATAGCGCCCCGTCGGGCTCGCCTGAACGGACGACGCCAGCAGCACCGGGCAGCGGTTCCCGCTCCGCCGGAGCTGCGCAAGCAGCGTCCGCGTAAGCTCCGTATTTCCCGCCGCAAATTCCTTCGGGTCCTGCGGCCGGTTCACGCCCGCCAGATGCACCACGAAATCGGCGCTCCGGCAGAATTCCTGTAATTCCTCCGGGGTGGTCTGCCGCGTACAGAGGAAGATTTCATCGATTTGCAGCGCAGGGCGCGTTCTGTCCCTGCGGTCCCGGATCGTGTACAGGCGCTGCGTCAGATTTTTACCGACAAATCCGTTTGCGCCGGTGATGAGCACGTTCATCAGCACGTCCCTCCAAACAGCTTCAGCTTCCGCAAGAGCGCCTTCATCTCCTCCACATCCAGCCGGTGCGTGTTGTGGGAGGTATACTGCTCGAGCTTGCCGAACTCCGGGTTTCCCTTGCTGAAATAGTTGTCGTAATTGAGATCGCGGTTGTCCGCCGGGATGCGGAAGAAGCCCGGCAGCTCCTCGGCGCGCGCCATCTCCTCCGCCGTGACGAGCACCTCAAAGAGCTTTTCACCGTGACGTGTGCCGATGGTCGCCGCACCCAGCGCCGAGCCCTTCAGCTCCAGCACCGCCTGCGCCAGCGTCCCGATGCTTGCCGCGGGCGCCTTTTGTACAAACAGGTCGCCCTGCTCGCCGTGCTCAAAGGCGTAGAGGACGAGATCCACCGCATCCGCCAGCGTCATCATAAAGCGGGTCATGGCGGGATTTGTGACGGTCAGGGGCTTTCCCTCGTCGAGCTGCTGGCAGAACAGCGGAATGACCGACCCGCGCGAGGCCATGACGTTTCCGTATCGCGTCAGACACAGCACAGGGTCTCCGGGCAGCATCTGCCGGGAGCGTGCGATCACGTTCTTCTCCATGATGGCCTTGGTCATGCCCATCGCGTTGATGGGATACGCCGCCTTGTCCGTGGACAGAAAAATGGCCTTCTGCACATGGTTCGCCACGCACGCGGAGATCACATTGTCCGAGCCGACCACGTTTGTCCTGACCGCCTCCATGGGGTAAAACTCGCAGGACGGCACCTGCTTTAACGCAGCCGCGTGAAACACATAATCCACCCCGCGGAATGCGTTTACGATGGAGTTATAATCCCGCACATCGCCGATATAGAACTTGATCTTCCCCGCATGGCGCGGAAAGCGTTCCTGATAGGTGTGGCGCATATCGTCCTGCTTTTTCTCGTCGCGGGACAAAATGCGGATCTCCCGAATGTCGGTCGTCAAAAACCGATCCAGGACCGCGTGACCGAAGCTCCCGGTGCCGCCGGTAATCAGCAGCGTTTTTCCAGCAAATAAGCTCACAAGCCCAACATCCTTTCAAATGATTCCTATACAGGCCGCGCCCTACGGCCCGTCCTTATGCGCAAGCCGGAATATGCCCTCAATTCGTGCAGACACACGACGGCCGATGCGCTCAGCCGCTGCCTCCGTCAGTTTTTTCGCTCCAAGAAGCGCCGACACACGCTGACGAAGATATTCCAGCGCACCGCAGCCGCAAAACACCGCCAGCGCCATAGCGAACAGCATCGGGATCAAGAACGGACTGTGTGCATACGCCGCAGGGCGCAGCCACCGCTCCCAGAGAAGCGGTCTTACCTCCGGCTGCTCGTGGATCAGATACACGCCGAAGGTGAGCGAGGACAGCAGCGGCGCAGCACTCCGAACGATTTTGCCCGAAATGTGCAGCCCTTCAAAAAAGCGAAACAGGCAGGCGGAGGCCACGACCATCGTGACGGAGCTATACGACAGGAACATGTTTTCGCCCATTGTCTTTCCGGCGACCCTGTTTGTAATCCACGCCATTGCAAGCTTCCACGCCGCGGCAAACAGGCACACGGCGCAGTACCCCAGCAGATACTGTCTCTGCGTTCTTCTGGCAGGATAGCGCCGGAAATACGCCGCGATCATATACAAATATGCAAAGAAAAGCGGATCGTAGCTGTCTGTCGCGGTAAAACGCTCCCAGAAGCACAGATTTTGAAGCGCAATATAAATGATGAAAAAAACTGCAAGAAACACCGCGTGCTGGCGCCGGCTCATAGCACGGGCCGCGGCATTCAGAAGCGGCGCCAGCGCATACATCAGAAGATAGGTCGTGACAAACCAGTATCTTTTCTGTGTAAATGGAAGGCAGGCCTTCAAAAACGTCTTGCCTTCGAACGGAGCGCCGCCGATGCAAAGCAGCAGATACAATGCAGCCGACCAGAAAAAAGCCTGCCCCCATATTGCAAAAAATCTGACGGGTCTGAATTCCTGTCTACAGAGAAAGTAGCCGCTCAGCAGCACGAAGCAGTTGACATGCACCGAGAGGAACGCCCGCAGAACGCTCGTCATACAGTCATTGACACTGTTCGGCGTCAGCGCCTGCAATACATGGCCGTGAAACATCGCATGTCCCAAAACGATTAGGAACATGCACAGCACCCGAAGAACATCCAGAGAAACATTCCGCTCGTGTAAGCGGCTCTCACACGGCGTCCGTCCGGCCTCACAAATCACATTTTGCATTTCTCCACCCCATCTTTGCATCCGGGCTTTGCAGCCGGCGGCCTCACGCCTTGAGCGTGGATATCTTTTTCAGATCGTGCAGGAAACGCCTTGCGTTCGGAAGCCCCACGCACAGCACATATCCCGCGCAGACAGCGATCATAACGGCGAGATAGTGCATCTGCGTCGTCTCCAGCCAGCGTCTGGCGGCGGAAAAGACGGCAGTGCCCCCGATGCATTCCAGCGCAAATATCAGGAGATATTTGCAGTCAAACAGCCCACGTATAGAGGTGTGCAGCTCCTTTGCGCTGAAATGCAGGATCGTGATTCCCAGACCGAGCGACACCAGAAGCGTTGCCAGCGCGGGCCCGGCGAAGCCCATCAGCCTGTAAAACAGGATGTTCAGAACGAAGTTCGCCGCCAGCCCAAGAAAGCCAAGCCGCATCAGCAGCTTCGTCCTTCCGGACGCAGTCAGGATCAGCGTAATGTTCGCAAAGTGGAAAATATCGCTGACGATGTAGATGCGAAAAACCGGCAGTCCGCTGATATATTTCTCGGAATACAGCAGCCGCATCGCCTCCGGCGCCGCCGCCAGCACGCCGCACGCCAGCAGCGCGGTGGAAATGTAGGAGATCTCCAGATACGCTCTGTACGTCTCCACGGCATCACCGTATCGCTTTGCTGCGATCTGCCGCGTGATGTGCGGGAGCAGCACCGTCATAAACGCTATGAGCAGAATGTCAAATGGCAGCACCTTGGCGGCGTTGGCGTAGATCGCAAGCGTCTGCGTATCCGAAACCGCCGAGATCAGATACTTGTCCATGTCGCGGTTGAGCGCATTGACAAGCGTAAATACCGCCATCGGTATGCTGTATTTCAAAATGTCCCTTGTCAGGTGAAAATCGCAGGCGGCGAGCCGGATCCGGCAGCCGGAGCGGCCGAGCGACCACAGAAAAAACAGGATCTGCCCCACACTCAAGGCAGCCGCGACCGCAAGGATCAGGCCGACCTGTCTCAGGTACATGCCCGCCGTGACGGCGCACGCCAGCTGCGCCAGCGAAATGACCAGATTTCTGACAGCAAGCTGCCGCGCCTTGCCCACGGAAACAAACAGCACCTGCAAAATGGAAATGCCGTTTTGAAGCAGCGGCAGCACCGCCGCAAACGCCAGATAGCGCCGCAGCTCCGGATTTCCGAAGTATCCGCAGATCGGCTCCGCCAGCAGGAGGATCAGCACTCCCGCAGCCGCTCCGGTGCAGCATTGCAGCGTCAGTATCGTCGCAGCGTATGCCTCCCGCTTTTCCGGCTCCGCTGCGCCGCAGTAATAGAAGTTGATGGCATCGATCAGCCCGAACATCGTCAGAGAGGCCGTTGTCGAGACGATCAGCAGGATCTGCGCATACGTTCCGTAAGCGAATGTCGAGAGGTATGTTGACAGCACCCGTGTCGTTACGAGGCTCAGGCACATCGTCATTGCCCTGACCAGTGCCAGCACCGCGGCGTCACCCGCTGCATTGCCATCCATTCGGCGAAGTTTTTTCATGCAAGTCTTCCTCTGTGCCGCGCGTGCTACAGGGCTTCGATCTCCCGCCGCACACGCGCCGCCGTTGTTTCGCGGTCGTGATTTTTCATGCCAAGCTGCCTTGCGCGCTCGGCATAGCCGGCGCGGAAGTCCGGCTCCCGGAGCAGCCTCTCCAGCCCGCGCCTCAGTTCGTCCGGATTTGCGGCTGTGACCGCTCCGTTTTCCCGCCGCAGATACTCTGATGATGTGCTGCCCTCCGGTGCATAGCAAAGGATGGGGCGTCCTGCACATAAATACTGCGCAAGCTTTGTCGAAAAAGCATAGTGCAGCTTGGAGACGATCGCCTCGTCAAAGCTCTCGACATGGATCAGGACATCCGATCTGTCCGAAATGCCGCGAAGCGCCTGCGAGGAAACAAATCCATGATACCGTATGTGCGGATGCTGTTCCAGCCTCGTTTTGTCCTCGCCTTTTGCGTTTCCGTAGACGTCAAGGCAAAGCCCCGCCTCGATCTCCCCCAGCGCATCCGCGACCTGTATGAGCGGCGTCACCCTGCCGACGCCGAGATTTCCAAAATACGACAGCTTCAGCGAGTCATGCGCACGGTACGGCGTGCAGGTGCAGGACGCGCTGTTATACGCGATGATCTGCCGGGTGCGCGGCGGGTACAACGCCGCGTACCCCTCCAGAAGCGGCAGGCAGTTGAAAATGACGAGCGATGCCTGCGCATGCAGCGCCCGGTAGCGCCGCGCCGCCCGGCGATAATAGGCGCGTTCGATGCCGCTGCGGGTTTTGAGATCGATGATGCGATAGGCCTCCGCGTTATAAAGCACCAGCTTGGCAGAGGTCCTTCCGAGCGTCCGCAGCACAAGCCGGTCCATAAAGAGGCTTTCCCCGACCATATACACAATGACCTCCGGCGCGACCGCGTCGATCCAGCGTCTGAGTTCCCCGTGCCCCCACGGACTGAACTGCCACAAAATCTCCCGCAGCCACTTCAGCCCAAAATGATATTTGCGTTTTTTTAACCACTGCGGGATCATGGCGGCATGTGTCTGCGCCGGTTTTTGCGCAGACGGCGCAGCCCGCTCCCGCGCGGCATCCGCCCGAAAAACATGCTCTGTTCGTTTTCCGATCAGTGCCTTCAGCATCTGCATGTCTGTCACACGGAAATACTCGTCCGCGGCAGAAAAGTCCGGCGGCTCCACATCGCAGTAGAATTCCGCTTTTTCCGCACAGCTCCACGCAGAGAGCAGGTTTTTCATCGTGATCCCGTTTGCGTTTTCATCTGAAAAGCCGCTGCGGGAAAACAATAATACCTTGCTCAATCTTTCTCCTCCCCTTGCTCCACTCTCACCCTGTATTTCACCACGCCTGCCGGGTTGCCGCAAACCACAGCGTAAGCAGGGACATCCTTTGTAACGACTGCGGCCGCTCCGATAATGGCTCCATCTCCAATGGTGACGCCGGGTAATATTGTGACACGGCTTCCTAGGTTCATATTATTTAACCGCCCTCTTTCCTTGCAGACAGTCTTTTTGCGGAACCGCGATTGCGATAACAGCGAGGTAAAGCAGCGTATAAACGGAAATCGAGAACATTCCCTGCAACGAAGAAAACAGCACAATGAATACGATCAAGGGGCTGTTGCTGAACAGTCTGGACGGATAGCAGCCTGCCGCAGACTTTTTCTGCGTCCGGACAACCAGCGCTCCAAAGTAGAAAAGGTAGAGCGTCAAGCCGATGGCTCCAACATAATACTGAACTTCCAGAAACAGATTGTGCGTTCCTTTTTTCAAGAGCTGCGCAGACAGCCCCTTTCCAAACAGCATCGTGCCGGGAGACGAGATGATCTCGCGCCAGTATTCTTCAAACATATCCGTGCGTCCCGTCGTCAGCTCACTCACAGAAGACGCGCTCGTAATTCGATAAAGCGTCGTGGCAAACAATGTGTTGGAAAGAATGATCGCCAGAACCACCGTTCCGACGGAAAACGCCGCAGCAAGCATATAACGTCCGGCCCGTAGCAGATAGAAAAAGCATAGCCCCCAATACAGGCAAATGAGAAACAAAAATGTTTTGCTGTATGTCAGCGCGCCAAAGAAAAACATACATACAATTCCCGCCGAGAACAGCGCTTTCGATATATATTTTTTGAAATAGAGCAGCGTAAGCAAAACGATTGCCATGATCACAAGGGACATATAGTAATTGGGGTCGCGAAACAGGCCTTGGAAGCGCGTCAGGCTGCTGCCATAATAGGCCAGAACCTCTCTCCCGACAATTGCGGTCATTGCAGATGTTTTTCGGAACACCAGCGCATAAACAGACGACGTTAACACGCTCAGCACAAACGCTCCAATATCCAGAAGGATGGTTTGTGTGTCTGCAAACGAGAGCATACGATGGAAGATGAGCAGCTGGCTGACGCAAAGCACAAAGCCGCTGACCGAGGATTGAATCCGCAGCATCAGATAACACACCAGAAGAAACAATACTGCCATTGCGCTGTCCAGAACCGCTCCATCCCGAACTACAAACCAGAATTCCGCGAGCAGGCTCAAAACAACGACAAGCGAGAATCCTCCCGGAAGCGCGAAAACGGTCGCTGCGCTGATCAGGCAGCAGTAGTCCACACTGAAAACACGTTCATCGTATTTCACCAGACGATACATGCACATCAGGAATGCCGCATAATTCAGCAGAGAGCTCACAAACGGGGACAAGTAAATGAGCGCCAGAATCACAGAAATACCCTGTATCGGATACGTCAGCCTATCCCGAACCAATTTTCTTCGTTCCATTTTTATGTTCCTATCAGTTTCTCGAGCTGAGACATCGCTTGCTTGTTGTCAATATCCATGCCTTGAATCTGCGAGCGAACCCGCTCCCGCGCACTGCGCCCCCGCAGTATTTCTTCCAAGGCGCTGTTGATCGAATCCTGCGATTGCCCGCATACCCAGCCGCAGCCGCGGCGCAGGATCATTTCCTGCGTGGAGGTCGTGGCGGTGCTCAAAACGGGAAGTCCAAGGCAGCATGCCTCGTCGATCACCATGGGCGCGGCTTCGTGAAAAGACGTCATCAGCAGCAGATCCGCATTGCGCATAAAGCGGTACGGGTTGCTCTGACTTCCGTGGAAGATCACCGCGTCCGCAAGGCTCAGCGTCTGCGCCAGCGCGCGCAGCTCCTGCTCCTTCGGGCCGCTTCCGACCAGGTGCAGCATCGCCGCAATGCCTTGCCCGCGCACGCAGGCAAGCGCGCGGAGCGCGCGGTCGATTCCCTTTTCATGCGCAAGCCGCCCGACCATGACGACATGCAGCGCCCCGGCAGGGTAGCAGTACGGCGTCTGCTGCGAAAGCTCCCGGATCTTCCCGTATCGATGAAAATTCGGAGCCGCAACGCATCGCTCCGCCAGCTCCGGCATTGCCTGGAGGAAGGCGCGGCGGCAGCCGTCCGAGCACGCGGCGATGCGGTCAAACGCGCGATAGAGCGCATTGTTTTCCTCGCAGTTTGCACCGCATTGCAGATAGTCGCAGTGCAGAAAAGCGATTTTCCGCGCCGCTTTGACCTTCTCCAGCACGAACTCGTTGACCCCGCCGTAAAAGCGGCGTCGGTCGCCGTTCTGCAAATACGAAATGGCGCAGTCATACTGCGCTTCCAGCGGTTTTTGACTGCGCAGCAGCTGCGGCATCACTGCCCTGCGCCCGCGCAGCCTGCATGCCGCGGCCAGCACGCCGCGCGTGAGATACGCCCGGAGATTTCCGGTGCATTCCTTCTGGCTCATGCCGAGATACCGGAACAGAGAATCGCACGTCAGGACATGCACCTGCTCCGGAATGTCGCACATGTACGCGCCGACCGGTGCGAACAGCAGCAGCGTAATATCATATCGGTCCGCAGCGGACCATAAAAGATTGCACAGACTTTTCTGTACCCCTCCGATTTTCATGTTGTTGTTTACGATCAGGACTTTTTTCATAGCGAATACGGCTCCAGCTGTTTCCCGCCGCGAACGCCCGCAAGCATCAGCCGGATGCGCTTTCGGCACGGGATCTGCGTCTGCTTTTTTACTCTCACCGCAAAATACAGCGCCGCAAGATGGCGCACATGCGGAAACAGGTAGTTCATCAAAGCCCCTTTGTCATAGAAATATTTTTCGTTGCAGCCTGTAAACCAGGTGGACGTGTCTTTTCTGCATGTCCCCAGCACGGCGTCGGTCGAATACACCTTCCGTCCGCTGCGCAGGCAGTCTCTCAGAAACAGCGTGTCCTCTCCCGCGCAGTAGAGACATCCGCCGCCGAAATAGGGGCTGAAGCGGATGCCGGCATCCCGGACGGCGCGCAGCCGCACCGCAGTCACAGCCGCGCCGAAACGCATGGCGTTCCAGAGGTGCCGCCTCCGGCTTCCCGGACGGCGCCGCTCGATGACAACACCGTTTTTTGTATAATCGATCCCGAAGATCAGAACATCCGCGTCGGGATGCGCGGCAAATTCAGAAAGGAGGCGTTCCGGCATGCCGTCTGCATAGGTCACATCGTCATCGGCAAACAGCACAAATTCCGCCTCGGCTGCATCGAGCGCGGTGTTTCGGTTGATGCCGACACCGCGCGTGTCCGTGGAGATCATTCTGACCGTTCCGAACGGATAGACCTGCTCGGAAACGGCGTTGTGGTCAGTCTGATTGGCAAGGATCGCGTCGCAGGTGATGTTCATTTTCTCAACAAGGGAAAAATCCGACTGGTGCATCGTCGCGACCAGCACCTGAAGCTGTTTCATCTGTCCTGCACGCTCCCCTCATTTCAACGTGAACAGCGCCGCCTTATGCGCGGGCGGATGCCCGCGCATAAGGCTTTGTGTGTCGATTCGGCTTACCGAATCATTTTTCCGTCTGCACCAAAGGTGTAAAGGCCGGCGGGCAGCAGGCCGTTGGTCGCCGTGACCCAGTAGCTTCTGCCGTGCACGACCTCGCAGTTGGAGGTCTTGACGTAGTAGTAATCGCCGTCGAGCCGGATAAGGCCCGCTCCGGTCAGGACGCCGTCCACATAGTAGTAGAGGCTGCCGTTTTCCGCCACGATGCCGTTTTTCACTTCCGGCTTGGGTTCCGGATCGGGTTCGGGCTTCGGGTCGGGATCGACCGCAGGCGGATCGATCATCTTGCCGTTTTCGTCAAAGGCATACTGTCCGACCGGCAGCAGGCCGTTGGTCGCCGTGACCCAATAGGATTTCCCGTGAACGACCTCGCCGGTGGAGGTCTTGACGTAGTAGTAATCGCCATTGAGCTGGATAAGGCCCGCTCCGGTCAGGACGCCGTCCACATAGTAGTAGAGGCTGCCGTTTTCCGCCACGATGCCGTTTTTCACTTCCGGCTTGGGTTCCGGATCGGGTTCGGGCTTCGGGTCGGGATCGACCGCAGGCGGATCGATCATCTTGCCGTTTTCGTCAAAGGCATACTGTCCGACCGGCAGCAGGCCGTTGGTCGCCGTGACCCAATAGGATTTCCCGTGAACGACCTCGCCGGTGGAGGTCTTGACGTAGTAGTAATCGCCATTGAGCTGGATAAGGCCCGCTCCGGTCAGGACGCCGTCCACATAGTAGTAGAGGCTGCCGTTTTCCGCCACGATGCCGTTTTTCTTTTCCTGCTCCTCCGGGAAGACGATCCTGCCCTCGTTGTCGAAGTTGTAGATGCCCTCCTCCAGCAGACCGTTCGTCTTGGTGACCCAGTAGGACTGATTTCGCACAAATGCGCCGGTCGAGGTCTTGGCGTAATAGTAATACTCGCCGATCTTCATGAGGCCGTTTGCAAGGATCACGCCGTCCACGCAATAGTAATAATGCTGAGAGACCGCATCCCAATAGATTCCGTTCGGGCATCCGGTGAAATGCACGATCACGCCGTTTTCATCAAAGCGATATCGGTTTCCTGCGGGCAGGCCGTACCCGTTGGTCTTCTCAATGACATATTCATCTGTTTCCTCGGTTGCCTTGTAGGCCTTGCCGTCTTCACCGAAGTAGTAGTAGTTGACCTCGCCGCCGCCCCTGACCACGCGCTTGAGGCCGGCCTCTTCCTCGATGATGCCGCTGTTCAGCCAATAGGTGTCCGCGCCGACATCATAAACGCCGTTGACGTTCTTCTGGAACACGCCGTTCGCGTCAAAGACGCAGCGTGCTTCCTCTGCTGCACCCTCTGGCGTCAGCCTGCGGATGCCGGTGGCAGCATAGCCGGTATCGGCGTCAAGATAATAGGTCTCGCCGTCAATTTCTGTCCAGCCGGTCCTTTGCAGCTCACCATCCTTGTAGTACTGCTTGCCGTTCACATCCGTAAACCAGCCGTTCCAGATCTGCCACTGTGCATAGAGCGTCATGTCGCCTGCCAGCTCCAAAATGGCGCCTTCGTCAGCATAGGTGGCTCCGCTGCCGTCCGCCGCTGTGTTCCAGACGGTGAACTTGTAGTTCTCGCGCGTGAAGGTATTGGCATTCAGGGCGGTATCGATGCCGACCTCAAAGGTCTGCGCCGCCATCTCGCCCACACCGCCATTGGCGTTGAAGGTAATCGTGTAGAACACACGGGCTGTCGCAGAATACTGCGCCGTATAAGTGGCATCCTCTTCGGCAGCAACGATCTCCGGGCTCCAGCCGGTGAAGGTGTAGCGGTACTGCGCGTCAGGAGCCTTATCTGTGCTGCCCTTGAAGGAAGGCATGGTGCCCTTCAGGCAGTCCTCCTCCGCGACGACCACGCCATCGATCACCCATGTGATGTGTGCGCCGGTCTTTGGAATTTCCGTGCCCTTTTCGATCAGCTCGCCGCAGACGGTGCAGTATTTGTCGCCGGTATAGCCGGGCGTCGTGAGCGTCGGCTCGACCGCATCGCGGATCTCCTCGGTGTGTCCCTTTGCGGGGATGACCTCCTGCGCAACGAGCACCTCATGGCAGACGGAGCAGTGCTTGCCCTCGGTCTTGCCGGGTTCGGTGCAGGTCGGCTCCACTGCCGGGTCGATGACCTCGGTGTGGCCCTTTGCGGGAATCTCCTCCTGCGCAACAATTATGGCGTTGCAGACGGAGCAGTGCTTGCCCTCGGTCTTGCCGGGTTCGGTGCAGGTCGGCTCC
>OBCQ01000432.1_pt1 | contig 11357 bp, 8 predicted proteins | sample 1517991 | NCBI WGS metagenome assembly OBCQ01 (sample SAMN03418263, study PRJEB22391) | human gut metagenome | biome: human-gut; feature: organic feature; material: feces | host: Homo sapiens | place: Tanzania | collected 2013-01
TTCAGAGTGGAGGAAAGCAGCACTCCCTTGGAACAGACGCCATAGAGTTTTGACAAAGAAAGTTTCAGCGACTTTTGCCATTGTACTTCCAGGGTATTGGCTTCTAGTGAATAGAGATAACCAGTATCGGTATTTTTTCCTTTTTTAGTGGTATCACAAGCGAAGACGATGAGCGTGCTATCGCAATTGTAGGCCTGGAGAATGCGCTTGTGCAAATCTATAGACTTGCCACAGATGGGGGCACCTTCATCCATATCCGCAACTTGAACTGATTCTACAGTCGTCTGCGCTGACATCCCTATCGAGAAAATCAACTGCAAGAATAAAATAATCTTTTTCATATTTATGTTAGCCTTAATTCTGCAACACTATTATAAATTAAACTTTTTAAGTAACTGGGTGGGCAAGTTACAAAAAGAAGAGCAGCGACCCAACCGTCGCTACTCTTCCCTATCCATATTTTGTATTTAGTCTTTCAAACTATTCTTATACCACTCGAAGAGCTTCTGTACACCATCCTCGATTTCCACCTTGTGAGTCCATCCAAGGCTGTGAAGCTTATCCACAGAGATGAGCTTGCGCATGGTTCCATCTGGCTTGCTGGCATCAAACTCAACCTCGCCTTCGAAACCTACGGCCTTTACTACAAGCTCTGAAAGCTCACGGATGGTGAGCTCCTTGCCGGTGCCCACATTGATGTGGCAGTTGCGAATCTCACCGAGAGATGGGATAGCTCCACCACGACCCTCAGAGTTGTTTCTATCCACAGCACCATCTACCTTGGCACCATAGAATACAGAGCTGTACTTCTCAATACCGATGATGTCCTTGAAATCTACATTCAGAAGCACATGAACGCTGGCATCAGCCATATCCTCGCTCCAGAGGAACTCACGCAATGGCTTACCTGTTCCCCAAAGCACCACCTTGTTGTCGTAGATGCCATAGAACTCCAGCGCCTTCAGAATGCGCTCATGAGGATTGCTTCCATCCACATTGCCCTCACCGATGATTTCGCGAAGCTTATCAGTAGGATTGATAGGACGCTTGTTCATATCTACCTCGATGCTGTGCCAGTCGCCATCGTGAATGAGCTTGGCAAGATAAATCTTGCGCATCATTGCAGGCATTACGTGGCTGTTCTCCAAGTGGAAGTTATCGTTAGGACCATAGAGGTTGGTTGGCATCACGGCGATATAGTTGGTACCATACTGAAGATTGTAGCTCTCGCACATCTTCAATCCGGCAATCTTAGCGATGGCATATTCCTCGTTGGTATATTCCAAAGGAGAAGTAAGGAGCACATCCTCGCTCATAGGCTGCGGTGCATTCTTTGGATAGATGCAGGTAGAGCCCAGGAAGAGGAGCTTCTTCACGCCATGAGAATAAGCATTGCTGATTACGTTGCACTGCATCTTCATGTTCTGCATGATGAAGTCGGCACGATACAATGAGTTCGCCATGATACCGCCCACGAAGGCAGCAGCCAGAACCACTGCATCAGGCTTCTCCTCATCAAAGAACTTCTCCACTGCATACTGGTCGGTCAAGTCGAGTTCTTTGTGAGAACGACCTACCAGATTGTTATAGCCTCTCTTCTTGAGGTTATTCCAGATAGCAGAACCCACGAGTCCGTGGTGTCCTGCTATATAAATCTTAGAATCTTTTGATAACATTGATTATTATTGTAAACTATCAACCGTTAACTATCAACTGTTAACTATTACTTAACAATACCCTTCTCCAAGTATTCCACGAGGTTGCAGCGAACCTTCTCACCGGCAGCCTCGGCAGCCACCTTGGCCATATCGCTCTCTACCATGATCTTGACGAGATCTTCGAAAGAGGTGGTGTTTGGATTCCAGCCGAGCTTAGCCTTTGCCTTTGTTGGGTCACCCCAGAGGTTCACCACGTCGGTAGGACGATAGAAATCTGGAGAAACCTCAACGAGTGTCTTGCCGATGAGTTCCTCAGGACCCTCAACGCAGATACCCTTCTCGTTCTCTTCCTTACCTTCCCACTTCAGCTCGATGCCTACATAGTGGAAAGCCAACTGAGCGAACTCACGAACAGAGTGCTGCTTACCTGTTGCAATCACGAAATCCTCTGGCTTCTCAGCCTGGAGAATCAACCACATGCACTCTACGTAATCCTTGGCATAACCCCAGTCACGGAGAGAATCCAGGTTACCGAGATAAAGCTTGCTCTGCTTGCCCTGCTTGATACGGGCTGCAGCCAATGTAATCTTGCGGGTTACGAAAGTCTCACCACGGCGCTCACTCTCGTGATTGAAGAGGATACCAGAGCAGCAGAACATATTGTATGCCTCACGATACTCCTTGACAATCCAGAAACCATACTGCTTGGCTACAGCGTATGGAGAATAAGGGTGGAATGGAGTGTTCTCGTTCTGAGGAACCTCCTCTACCTTACCATAAAGCTCAGATGTGGAAGCCTGATACATACGGCAAGTCTTCTCCAAACCGCACTGGCGGATAGCCTCCAGAATACGGAGCACACCTGTGGCGTCAACATCGGCAGTAAACTCAGGAGAGTCGAAGCTCACCTGTACGTGGCTCTGCGCTGCAAGATTATAAACTTCTGTTGGCTTCACCTTGTTCATCACCTGGATGATACTCATAGAGTCACCGAGGTCGGCATAGTGAAGGTGGAAGTTTGGAGTACCCTCCAAGTGAGCAATACGCTCGCGATAGTCTGTTGAAGAACGACGGATAGTTCCGTGAACATCATAACCCTTACTCAGCAACAACTCTGCCAAATAAGAGCCATCCTGACCTGTAATACCTGTGATTAAAGCTACTTTTCTATTTTCCATTTATTACTAAATATATGATAAATTAATAATTTATTCTGTTTCATATTACCTCAATCTTTTTACATGAATGATGTAGCCATCTATTCACTCTTATATAAAAGATGTGTATACGTAAGTGCAAAAGTACTACTTTTTTCTCGAACCATCAAACTTTTAACCATTTATTTGCCGATTAGTATGGTTTTTGAATGATTTGAAAACAAATTGGTACAATAATACTGATTCAGAGTGTATGATCAGCCCATTTCGACCTGCTCATTCAGAATAGCCTGTCCAATCAACTTGTTTCGATTTGCGTTTCCGGCCAGTTCACAAGATAAAGCATCTCCGTGGCACGGGTGAAAGCAGTATAGAGCCAGTGGATGTAATCGGGCGTAAGCATATCATCCGTCATATAGCCCTGGTCCACATAAACATGTGCCCACTGTCCACCCTGCGCCTTATGACAGGTGACGGCATAGGCAAACTTCACCTGCAAGGCGTTGTAGAACTGGTCCTGCCTTATCGCCTTCATTCGGTCTGCCTTGAGCGGAACATCCTGATAATCCTCTTCTATCTGATGGAATAGCTGTTCCTGCTGCTCGTGGGTCAAGGCAGGTGCCTCGCTCGTCAGGGTATCCAGCAGCACGGTAGCCTCTAGCTCATAGTTGCCGTAATCAGGAAACTGAAGCAGAAGGGTGGCAAAGCGGAAGCCATAGAGGTCGATGCGGCGGCGCACCTTCAGCACCTTCGCCCTGTCACCATTCGCCAGAAAAGCAGGAATATCGTTACTTGGAACTTTGAGATTTGAACTTTGAACTTTATGATTAGCTAAGCAATTGAATTGGCTTTCCCTTCGGCCGCCGAACTCCGTTTCTTCACTCTTCACTCTTCGTTCTTCACTTAACTTCTTCCTCTCTTCCTCCATCCAATAATAATTGTTCTTCACAATCATAAGTATGTCGCCCTGCGAGAGTTCCTCTTCCCTATCAAGCACCATATTTCGGATACCCTGGTTGAAGATGTTTGCACGCTTGTTGCTGCGGGTCACCACGATGGTATCATCCAATCCCACATGATGATAACTGTCGGCAAGTGCCTCTATCAGTTCGGCACCCGGCATCTGTCTTATATCCGAAAAGCCCGTAAAGCGAATCTTCGGGAGTTGGGTGATGTCGTCATGGGTTATCATCTGACGAATCATCGTGGCATTATAAAGAATGCCCGACTGCTCGCTCTGACGAAGCACCTCATTCAGATCGCACTCATAAACCGTCAATCCATATCCCTGCAGCATGGCAGCATTGAGGGCCGGCGATTCCTCTTCGCCAACAGGAGGCAACTGCGCCTTATCGCCGATAAGCATCAGGCGGTCGTTTCTGCCCTGATACACAAAATGTACCAGGTCATCCAACAAGCATCCGCTGCCGAAGTTCATGCCACCCAATCCCATATTGGCTACCATCGAAGCCTCATCCACCATAAAGAGCGTATCGGTGAAGAGATTGTCGTTGAGATTGAACTGACCATCTACTCCGGAAAACGACTTTTCGCGATAGATGCGTCGATGGATGGTATAAGCCGGCGTTCCACTGTTCAGCGAAAACACCTTAGCCGCCCTGCCCGTTGGAGCCAGGAGCATCACCTTCTGCCGGATGGCCTGCAAGGTGCGGACGATGGCACCCGAAAGCGAAGTTTTACCCGTACCCGCACTACCCCGGAGAATCATCACCACCTGCGGGTTCCTATCGGTAAGGAAGCGTGCAAACACATCTAGTGCATTCGCCTGCTCCTGGGTTGGCGGAAAGCCAAATTGCTGCAATATCTTATATTTTAACTCATCAACTACCATCAAAATTTCTTTTTATAATTAATAATTAATAATTTCAACGCCATTTATTTTGTATTGTCTGTATTTTGGCGTATCTTTGTACCCTAGTTAGGCATCGCCACTGTTCAAGAGACGAAAGCCGATGCAAAAGTAATAATACTTTTTGAAATGAGAATGAAATTAAGGAAAATAAACAATAATGTTATCCTGGGAGCATGCGTAGTCGTCATGATGCTGCTCTGCGTGCTCAGCATAAGCCAGCCCATCCGCTTCCAGAAATCGATGGATAGCAGAGAGGCTGAGGTGAAGGAGAAACTGATGCAGATTCGCTCTGCCGAGGAGAAATACAAGGCAAGACATGGGGTATATACGGGCGATTTCGCTACCCTCATCAAGGGAAAGTATCTGAAGGCAGACGACGCAATCATCCCTTACTCCGATGGCAAGAAATTCTCGCTCGCTGCCGCCACCATCGTGGGGAAAAGCGGAAAGCAGATACCACTGATGGAATGCAGCGCCGCCTACGAAGACTACCTGGATGGGCTTGACGAGGAGGCCATCATGAATGTGACGGAAGAAGCCAACTATACAGGCCGCTTTCCCGGACTGAAGATTGGCGACATCACAAAAGACAACGACAACGCAGGAAACTGGTAAGGAAAACAACCCAGGCAACTGATTAAAAACAAGATTAGAATGCAGATAACTGGTAATAGAACACAACAAGCACGACTCACCATCAGAGTGAGCAAGAATACACTCAGCTTTTCGGTTGTTGACCGGGAGGCCGAGCATCAGTTGATATACGAGCCTTACACCGTGAAGAGCGGCGTATCAATAGCTGCCAACTTGCGCCAGGCATTCAGCGAGAGCGATCTGCTGCAACGTGGCTACACCAAGGTGCGCGTGTATATCGACTCCCCTATTCTGCTGGTACCCATCGAGGAGTTTCACGAGGAAGACCTCCCCGTGCTCTATCAGCATGCCTTCAGCGGACATAATGGTGATGTGATTCTGCACAAGGTACAGCCCAACCTGAATGTGGTGGCGGTGTTCCCTATCAACAAGGACTTGAAGATGGTGGTGGAGGATAATTTCAAGGATGTGCGCTTCACCCCTATCATGCAACCTATTTGGAACTATCTGCACCAACGCAGTTTCACCGGCATCCATCGCAAGCTCTACGCCTACTTCCATGATAAGAAAGTAGATATCTTCTGCTACGAGAAGAACCGCTTCAAGTTCTTCAATTCATTCAAGGCAGACCACGCCAAGGATGCCCTCTACTTCATCCTCTATGTATGGAAGCAAGTGGGCATGGACCAGGTACAGGACGAGCTGCATGTGGCAGGCGACGTGCCAGACAAGGACTGGTTCCTCTATAATGCAAAGATATATATCAAGAAGACCTTCCTTCTGAATCCGAGTGCCGAGTTCAATCGTGCCCCAATCACGGAAATCAAAGGAATGCCGTTCGACTTGGTAACGCTCTATTTAAGCAAGTAAAAAGAGTTTAGTAAAATAATTTAAAGTTCAAAGTAAATTATGAGAATCATAACAGGACAATATAAGGGTCGCCATTTCGACATTCCCCGTTCGTTTAAGGCTCGACCAACCACCGATTTCGCAAAGGAGAACATCTTTAATGTTTTGCAGAATTACATAGACTTCGAGGATATTACAGCCCTCGACCTCTTTGCCGGCACAGGCAGCATCTCCCTGGAACTGGTTTCCCGTGGCTGCCAGCGTGTCATCAGCGTAGAAGCTGACCGCGACCATGCCAACTTCATCAGAGAGTGCTTCAAGAAACTGGGCGAAGACAAGGATCTTCTGATTCGTGGCGATGTGTTCCGCTTTCTGAGAACCTGCAAGCAGAAGTTTGATTTCATCTTTGCCGATCCACCTTACGCTCTAGAGAAACTCCCTGAGATTCCAGATCTCGTATTGAATGGTGACCTTCTGAACGAAGATGGCATCTTCGTTTTCGAACATGGCAAGAATTATGATTTCTCCGAGCATCCAAGATTCCTGGAACATAGAAGTTACGGAAGCGTGAACTTCTCGATATTCAGATAAAAGCAAATTTTAGGCACGGATTACACGGCCGTGTAATCCGTGCCTAAATAATCCATATTTAAATAAAAATCCGTCCTAATCACAGCAGCGGCGAAAGCAATCTTACGATACTCTCGAACAGGCGCTTCATGAATGGGCGCTTCACGAAATACGCCACATCATCCACCAGGATACTCTTGGCCTCATCCTTGAGATAAATCGTCTTGATGCGCTGCGCCATCTCCTCATCGTAGAAGAAGGCATTCGCCTCGAAATTATTCTCGAAACTACGGAAATCCACATTCGTGCTGCCCACCGTGCAGAGATTGTCATCACTCACCAGCAACTTGCTGTGGTTGAAGCCACCCATATAAAGATAAACCTTCACGCCGGCCTCAATCGCCTCCATCAGATAAGAGCGGGAAGCCCACTCCACCATCCTGGCATCCGCATGACGGGGCACCATCAGGCGAATATCCACTCCGGCAAGTGCCGCTGTGCGCATCGCAAAGAGCACAGGCTCCGTAGGCAGGAAATAAGGCGTCTCCATATACACATACTTCTGCGCCTGGAGCAGGATGCGAACATAGCCCTGCATGATATCAGGCCAAGGCATAATCGGACTGCTCGTCACTATCTGTACCAGACAATTGTTGTTGATATGGATATCCACCGGCGGATAGTACTTACGACTGCTTACCAATGTTCTATCTACAAAATACCAATCTATCAGAAAAGCACGCTGAATGGCATAGACACCACCGCCTTCTATCCTGAGATGGGTATCGCGCCAAGGTCGCTTCCCCGTACCCTTCACGTATCTCAAGGCGATATTCATGCCACCGATGAAGCCCACCTTTCCATCTATCACGCACAGTTTGCGGTGGTTGCGATAGTTCACCTTACTGGTAAATGCCGGAAATCTAACCGGCATAAAGGCATGAACATCAATGCCTGCATCGCGCATCCGCTCGAAGAAAGCATCCTTCACCTTCCAGCAGCCCACATCATCATAGATGAGTCGCACTTCCACTCCCTGCTCCGCCTTGTCTATCAGGGCATCGGCTACAAGATTTCCCAAGGCATCATCTTCCATGATATACGTATCGAGATGGATATGATGCTTTGCCTGACCTATATTATATAATAAGGTGAGGATGAAATCGTAGCCGCTGGTAAAAATATCCACCTTGTTGTCCTTGAAGGGAAAAGCCCAGTTCTGGTTGGTGAAGAGATTCACCAGCGGCTTGTTGCTGGCAGGCAGATGGAGATTCTCCTGCTCGGCAAACTCCAGCATGGAACGCTTGGTAAGCTGGTCCATGCTTCGGTCGCTGATGAGCCGTTCCTTACGGGTGTTCTGACCGAAGAAAATGTAGAAGATAATTCCAACGAAAGGCATGAACGAGAGCACAAGAATCCATGCCATCGTCTTAGCCGGCTGCCGATTGTCCATCAAGACGGTGATGATAGCAGGTATCATAATCGCTATATAAAGCAACAGATAAATCCAATGAAAATATATCATACCTTTCGTTTTTTTATCTAATTAAACACTGAGTTGGTCTGACTTGCCAGGAGGATATTCATTTTCTTGAGTTTCATAAACTCCTCCAGCAGTTCCCTGTTGGTAGGATTCCTGGCAAACTCCTGCTGCACCTCGATGATTCGCTGGGCAATGTAATGGGTGCGGAAGCTGAGCAGATCCTTGAACACCAGCTGGCGCAGTTTCTCCTGACTCATCTTGAGCTGAAGGCTCACCGTAGAAACCTCCTGGTCGCCGGTAGGCAAACCGGCTATGCGACTGATTTCCGGGTTCGGATGATTGGCGAAATAGGTTTCTGCCACAAATCCATCTTCCTCCACATGCTCCACAGCTTCCTGCAATATCTGATTGTAGAGTTCATTATGAAACTTGAAATCATCGCCCGCCAGATCAAGACTGATGTATTGCGCCACCGGCAATTCCACATTATTGCCATCCACATCCTGCACCACGATAGTCTTGTCGCCATGATGAATGACCACCTGAACCAGCAGGGTTTCCACTTCCAGGAGTTTATCCAGCGGTGTGGTTCCCTGAAGCGCCTGCTGCATGCCCTGCTGAGGCGATGTGGCTTTAGGGTCACGAAGACCAGCCGCCCTGCGCTCAGCCTTCACCTGCTCGCTCATACCATTGCGCACAAAGTTGTTGAGGGCATTCACGATGATGGCTTCGTTCACGCCGAGCCGATGGGCACAGTCGGTGATGTAAGAGGCTCTGGTAATCTGATTCTTGATTTTCGATATGCTCTCCACGATGCTGTTGATAGCCTGACTTCGCTTCACGGGGTCGGTGACCCCACGCAGCATCAAATCGGTCTTAAACTGAATGAAGTCTACCTGATGATCCTCGATATATTTCCTGAAGTCCGCCGCCGTATGGCTGCGGGCAAAGCTGTCCGGGTCGTTGCCATTTGGCAGGAAGAGCACCTTTACGTTCATCTCCTCTTCCAGCAGCATATCGGTTCCTCTCAATGCAGCGTGCACACCGGCATCATCGCCATCATAAAGGAGCACGATGTTGCTGGTGAATCGATGGAGCAACCGAATCTGGTGGATGCTCAGGGCAGTACCCGAGTTTGCCACCACATTCTCGATGCCGCACTGGTGCATGGAAATCACATCGGTGTATCCCTCCACCATGTATACGCAGTCTTCCTTGGCTATCGCCTTCTTTGCCTGATAAAGACCATAGAGTTCTCTTTCCTTATGGTAAATCTCGCTATCTGGCGAGTTTACGTATTTCTGGCTCACGCCCTTGGTACGGGTATCGAGCACTCGTCCACCGAAAGCCACCACCTTGCCACTCACACTGAGCCACGGGAAAATGGCACGCCCCGAGAATCTATCCAGATACTTATCCTGCCCGCTCCTGTTGTTCTCCTCGTCCTTATCCACCTTGAAGCAAAGACCTGTGCTCACCAGGTACTTCGGATTGTATCCCTTCTTCACAGCCTCATCATAAAGGGCTGTGCGCTGAGGAAGCGCGAATCCCAACAGGAACTTCCGGATGATATCGTCGCGGAAACCACGACTGCGGAAATACTGCATACCGATGGCACGTCCGTCCACATCATTCTGAAGAATGTCCTGGAAATACTTCGCAGCCCAGTCGTTGACGATGAACATGGATTCCCGTTCACTCTCACGCTGCTTCTCCTCGCTGGTCATCTCCCGCTCCTGAATCTCGATGTTATACTTCTTGGCAAGCCAGCGAAGGGCATCGGGATAGGTCATCTGCTCCAGCTCCATCAGGAAGTTGACGGCATTTCCGCCCTTGCCGCAAGTAAAGCAATGGCAGATGCCTCGGGTTGGAGACACGGAGAAAGAAGGATGGGAATCGTTATGGAAAGGACAGAGTCCGACATAGTTGATGCCTCGCTTCTTGAGCGTGACAAACTCAGACACCACCTCTTCTATCTTGGTGGAGTCCATAATACGGGCTATGGTCGGTTTGTCTATCATGTTTCTATTCCTATATTTATATTTCTATTTTCTATCCTATTATTAATGTGCAAAGGTACTATTTTTCTGTGAAAACACAAAAAGAAACAACAAGAAACATGAAAATGAAACAAATAAGAAAGTAAAGACTACAGAAAACAAAGTAAAATCAAAGAATATTCCATACCTTTGCACCCGACAATAATAAGTTGAACTACAAACATCTATACACATTACAAAGTATGAAGCTAAACAAAAACAAGAAGATTTTCTTCGTGAGCATGGCTTTGCTTTCATCCTTAGGCATGAGCGCAGCCGACCAATTTGTCTCCTTCCAGAAAGGCGACTTACTCATCAATCGTGATAATAAGGTAGAAATCTATATGGATGCCAACGACTGCAAAGGTGTGAGCTATGCAGCCAATGCCCTGGTCAAGGATATCATAAAGGTGAGCGGAAGCAAGGCTGTCCTTACATCCGATGCCGGACTGAAAGACAAGGATGCTGCCGGCAAACCTACCATCCTCGTAGGTACCATCGGCCATTCTGCAGCCATCGACCAGCTCATCCGCCAGAAGCGCATCAATGGAAATCTGTTGAAGGGAAAAAGGGAGAAATTCATCATCACCGTGGTAAATGGTCAGCTCGTCATCGCAGGTAGCGACCGCAGAGGCACCATCTACGGCATCTACGAACTCTCACAGCAGATGGGTGTATCGCCTTGGTATGACTGGGCTGACGTACCCGTGGTTCATCACGATTCCATCTTCGTAAACAAGGGTGTCTATACCGATGGCGAACCAGCCGTCAGATATCGTGGCATCTTCCTCAACGACGAAGCACCTTGCCTCACCTCATGGGTGAAGAATACATACGGCACCGATTATGGAGACCACCGATTCTACCAGCGCGTCTTTGAACTGATATTGCGACTGAGAGGTAACATGATGTGGCCAGCCATGTGGGGCTGGGCTTTCTATGCCGATGACCCGGAGAACGAGAAGACTGCCGACGAGATGGGCGTGGTGATGAGCACCTCACACCATGAACCGATGGCTCGCAACCACCAGGAATATGCCCGCAACCGAAAAGGATGGGGACCTTGGAACTACCAGAAAAACAAGGCTAACCTGCAGAAGTTCTTCCGTGAGGGAATAGAGCGCATGAAGGGAA
>OBCQ01000433.1_pt1 | contig 11356 bp, 6 predicted proteins | sample 1517991 | NCBI WGS metagenome assembly OBCQ01 (sample SAMN03418263, study PRJEB22391) | human gut metagenome | biome: human-gut; feature: organic feature; material: feces | host: Homo sapiens | place: Tanzania | collected 2013-01
AGTGGCTCACCTGGCGCCGCTGCTTCAAGGAGTTTGTTCCTCATCTCTTTAAATGGTAGGCAAACTATCAGATTCACTTTAAGTGGTAAACAAACTATCAGACACAATTAATCCCAGAACCGCCCTTCCGAGCGATTCTGGGATTTTTTATACCATTTGTTTACTATATATTATATAGATTAATCCGTTACTCTTCTGTTGCGTCTTCGTCCCAGAGGCTGAAGTGGTGAGAGTGGAAAGAGACTCCGTCTGGAGTTTCATCGCTCAAAGTAGTATTCACTTTACCAGAAGCAGCCATGAGGCTTACATTCTCCAACTCTACAATATCCACAGATGGTTTGATATATTTCTTCATTATTTCTTTTTTTAAAAGTTCGTATTCCTATTAATAATATTAAGAAAGCTTTGCTATTACTTCAAAACAATCTTTTTGCCATTCTTGATGACAATACCCTTGTAACCCTTATCCACAGACTGACCTGCAAGATTATACATTGGTGCATTGTTGCCAGCAGCCTCATTCTTTACAGAAGTGATACCGGTAGTAGAACCAGAATGATCTCCTAAGCTATAGAATCTTGCCAAATTAGCAGAGTTAGCAACTTCGAGATAAGCACACTTAACTGGGATTGTTGTACCAGCGGATGCCTTGTAAAAACCATCCTGACCATCTACTGTTGCCAAGCCATAGACAGCAATCTTATCAGAAGAAGTAGCTGTACCATCAGAAACCTTTAAGTCGGTATCAAATACAGCTTCTGTTCCTGCACCTGTTGTCAGTTTATACGACTCACCAGGAGTACCCTTCAGCAATACAGCCTTACCAGCAGGAACCACACCCTCAATTTTCTCCAAGGTTACGGCCTTCTTATCAGCATTCAATTTAACGGCATAAGCCTCAAGACCTAAGCTTCCGTAATCAACAGGATAAGATGCACTGAATGTAGCGAATCCAGAAGATGGCATATTCAGAATGCTGGTACGAGTCAAGGACTTGATCTTCATTGTGAATGGAGCCTCTATCTTAGCATTGTTCTGGAATACAATTTTATTCACTACCGGTGCTTTGCCTATTTTACTTGCCCATTCAGTTTCCTTATCACGGTCTAAAGTAAAAGTATATTCTGTTGCACCTTCAGGAACAAAGAGGGAATAAGTGAATGTTCCTTCTTTTGTTTCTTCCTTGCCTTCAGTATTTGTTGCCTTATAAATAAAATTAGGAAGAATAGAAACACCATTTGTCAAGGCCTCTTCCAATTCCAGATGATACTCCTGGCTTTCATTTGACAATGCTGAATAAGTAGCCAAATTACAAGTTTCTGAATCACAAACAAACTGTCCGCAATATTGTACAGGGAAAGTCAACTGAGGTGAAGCCTGTGCCAACTTGGACCAATTCCAGCCTCCCCACAAGAGAGAGAAATTCTGCTCCTCTTCGGTACCATCGTTCTTTATCAACCATACCTTTTTCAAGAGAATCTGAATACCTTTCTCAGGAGCCCACAAACGAAGTGAAGAGATAGTCTTATCCTTAACAACATCAGTAAACTCAACAGTAAAAGTCTGGTCGCCCTCGGCAACCTGAGTATGCTGCTGATCACCCCATTTGTCTGCCCCTTCAGGAATAACATTGACGAGCATCAGGGCGTTCTTCTCACCTGCCTTATGATTCTCATACTGCAGTTTTACACCCTTATAATCACTCGTTGAGATTTTCTTAGCCTCATCAGTCAACAAGACCCATGCAGCATACTGTCCTGAAGCAATATAAGGAACTTCCTTACCTTCTGCAGTTGTCATCTGGATTTTATTCCAGCCTGGTGCTCCACCAAAGTAAAGCGACTGCTGAGCATTCACCAATGCTGGGAATGCAATCATTGCCGCTACCATAAATGATAATTTCTTCATTTTGTTTAGTTTTTTAAAATTTAAAATTGTTTATTATTTAATCACGATTTTCTTTCCACCATGAATATAGATGCCCTTGGTAGGACGAAGAACCTTCACACCCTGAAGGGTGTAGTATGCCTTATCAGCAGACTTCTTCATGGATGCTACAGCTGGTTTCTCGATGCCTGTTGATGTATAGGCATCGTTGGCAAGATAAAAGCTTGGACCATTCCAGTTGGTGCTCCAGCCCTGGATATTGCGGGCTGAGAAATCGGCGTTGGCTATCAGATTTTCTGATTCACCTTTCTTCACCAACACCATGTCGTCAATATCGAGTGTTCCACCATATTTGCCAAATACAAACTGGAAGGTATCCAGAGGGAAGTTGGCTGTGAAATTCCAGGTCAGCGTCTTCCAGTCGCCAGCCTCAACAGGATAGGCTGCCAGATACTGCACATCATTGCTGCCACCCCACTGGTTCTTGTTGTTGCTTGCATTCCAGATAGGCCAGAAGCCCAGCTCAGCGCAATCTGCAGAAGTTCTCACCTTCATGGTCAGCGTATACTTGGCATCCTTCTCCAAAGCCTTAGGCAAGGTGTAGATAGCCTGACGGTCCCAGAGGTTCTCGCCCGCGGTACTCTCGTAACGGATGTAATAGTTGCGGTTTTCCACAGGCACCACACCCAGAAGTTCGAGCATCACATCGGCATAACGCTTACCAAACATACGATAGCCCTCTGCTGTGAAATGAAGCTTATCGCTCTGCAGAGGACAATCCTTTGATGATACTACATGAGCTGTAGGAATCGTGGCTGTGATATTGTCGATGATGGCATTATGGCCCCAGCAGGCAGCTCCCTGGTCTTTCTGTCCCAACTCGCCCACGAGCAATGGCACATTCTTGGCATCAAGTCCCAGGTCGGCAAGAATATCATTATAGATTTTCTTTACCTTCGAAGGCCAAGTAGGATCGCAGTTGTTGGTTTCGCCCTGATGCAGCAGGATGCCCTTGATGACACCCTTCTGCTGAGCCATTTTGGCGAGTTCGATGAGGCGTGCGTAGGGATTGCCGCCATATTCCTTGGCATAGTTGCGGAGCCAGTCGGCAACCTCGGCACTCTTCAGATATTCCTGATACTTATCCTTATCGAAGAGGTCGATACTGGCACCACCCACGGCTACGGTAATCGTACCCACCTTCACTTCTTCGGGAAGATTCTCCACCATCTTTCTGCCGAAATAATCTACTACCGACAGACGGGTGTAAGGACGTGCCTGAGGCGGAACGGCAGTATGCCAGAGACCCATGGTCCAGCCTGCCTGCGCATTATCCAGGGTGTACATTGCCATGAATCTTGGGTTTACTCCCTTCTTATCCTGCGCTTCGATGGCAGCATTTCCCTCCATGTTCGACTGTCCGAAGCAGAGATAAATCTGAAAGTTGGGATCGGGAGCAGAAGCCTGGGAATGCCAGTGACCCTTGCCGTCCCCCACTTTTATCTCTTCCCAGGTCTGTGCCGCCATCTGGAGGCACAGAAGCATGAGGAAGGATGCGACAATTGTAAATCGTTTCATTTCAAAAACCTTTAGTCTAAATTGTCAGTTTCCATTAATAGCAAACTTTATAAGAACGGCACTTGCCATCCTTGAGCATCTGCTTTACAATATAGATGCCCTTTTCTGGTTTGTTCACCTTTTCACCAGCTATATTATAATAATAGGTGGCGATAACCTCGGCATCACTCACGGTTTGCTCAATTCCTGTTTCTACCTGCTGCAGGTACCACTCCTTGTACCAATTCATGCAGGCATATCCGCAGCACTCTTCAAAGAGATTGTACTTCTTGGCATTCTGGAAACCCGGTATTACCTTTCCGGTCTTCAGATACTCGTCGATGTCGTAATACTCCTGCGGATGGGTGAGGGTCATGCCGATGTTGCCGAAATGGTCGTGAACAGCCTTCCATGCCAATCCCCATTTAGAGGTGGATGCCGTTGCCCAGCTACCCAGATTAGGCTGCGTCCACTGGCCCCATTCGTTGTAGTGGCCTTCGCTCGCCCTGTCGGGATCTTCCGGACTCCAGTCTATCTCCGTTACCATGATAGGTTTACTGGTAACCATAGGCACCTGAGCCTTGAATTGCTTGATGAAGGCATTGTGATTACAGTTCTGGTCGCTGGCATTATACCAGCCGGAATATACATGCACAGCATAGGAGAAGTTGTTCTCGCTGTCTTTTACGGGATACTTGGCATAGCTCTGATACTGGCTCTGGTAGCCCGCACCCGGTACCCATACGATGCCCTTGAAACCTTGGGTACGGATTTCATCCAATATAGGCTGGAAAAAATCGCGCAATGCCTTATCAGAATTCGTACCATTAGCGAGGTGTACTCTCACCGGCTCGTTGGCAAGTTCGATGGAGATGACGCCAGAGTTCTGCTGGATATATTCATCGGCAGCGAAAATGCTCCATATTGACTTCAGATAGCGATTGTACTTGTCGCCTACGCTGATGTCCTGAGGGCATACGCCCGGTGGACGTACGATGACATAGAGTCCATGAGCGATGGCATCCTTGATGAGTGGGATATAGAGCTTCTGGAGAAATTTCTTATAGCGAGACAAGCTGAATGCCGAAATATCAGCCTCGTTTTCCGCCTTCTTGTTAGGGTCGTTAGTCCAGCATGGATCCATGTGCAGGCGGAACACGGTGCAGTAGGCACCCTGCTCCTTGTCGGTGATTGCCGCAAACTGCTTGGTGAAGTATTTCAGGCAAGGCTTGATATCTGAATCTGAATAGTTAGCTTTCCAGCTTTGCCATCTCCAGCCGTTGAAGTAGCGGTTGGGGGTATCCATCACACCATGCAAGACTACGGTCTTGCCATTGGCATCAACCAGATTCTTGCCCTCCACTCGCAGATCCGGCAGATTGTCTGCCGCATTCCCCACCAGTGCAAACATCGCAAGAGCCAGGGATATGAAAAAGTTCTTTCTGTTCATGTTATCTTATTTTTAGATTTTATCTTATCTTATTTATCTGTTATTTAATTGTCAAGCCTGAAAAACAACCTTAGTTACCTTTAAAGAGAATGGCGCGTATCCCTACGCACCATTCCTAGAAAACCAATTAATCATGATCTTTTCAATCATAATATGTTCATTTTAAATTGAACTCAAATGCTATAAACCTAATTTCTTTTTAAAACAAATAGTAAACCTATACTAAACTAACTAAAACCATTCTAACTAAAATCATTCAAAAACGCTATTTCGCATATTTCACAATAAACCTAACCTAATATCGAAGCAAATTGCCTCTGTTTGACGGTGCAAAGGTACAAAGAAATCGGGAAACAGGCTTTATCCTGCGTAACCGATAGTTTATGAAGGGTTTAGTCGTGTAACATATACTTTTTTTCATGTAACATCGCCTGATAATAAGCACTAAAAAGCATGTTTATTTGTTTCCTACAATCAAAAAAACAAAGAATTGTTGGGATATTCCAACTAAAAATCGTACTTTTGCAAACAGAATATAACACTCTAAATATAAACAAGGAACATGAAAACTATAAACCAATTAATCATCACGATGATGATTTGCCTCTTCTCCATCCAGGCATGGGCACAGAGCGGCAAGTTCTTCAACACGGACAATCAGCTCTCGAGCAACCTCGCTACGCAGGTGTTCCAGGACAAGAGCGGATTCATCTGGATAGCCACCCGCAACGGCTTGAACACCTACGATGGTTACAACATCACCGTAACGAAGAAGGATATGTCAAATTTTCCGGGTCTCAACAGCAACTATATCAATAGCATTGCTCAAGACGAGAAGGAACATATCCTGCTAGGTACCAACAACTCTCTATTGGAATTTACGGGAAGCGAATTCCTGAAAATCCCTATGCTCGATTCCAAGGGCGAAGAACTCGCCACCTACGTAAAGCAGGTATATCCCCTAAAGAATAAAGACGTAGCCGTGGCTACTTCGGGCTATGGCATCATGCTCAAAAAGCAGGATGCTCAGGAATGCCATGCCATGAAGGGAAAGGTGGAAAAACTGAAATATATCCACAAACTCCTGGAAGATAAACGAGGCAGACTCTGGATTATCGCAGAAGACGGAAAACTCTACCGCAAGGAAACAAACGGCAGAGTCATCTCCTATTTTTCCGGAACAGAAGGCGTAAGTGCACAGGATATCCAGCAGGACGCCCTGGGCAACATCTATCTCGCCAGCAAGAACCAGGGCGTATATCTACTCAGGGCAGGAAGCAACGTCTTTACCCGAATCAGCAACATCGGAAACCTACCTATCGACAACATCTATATCAGCCGCAACAACAAGCTCTATATCGGCAGCGACGGACTGGGCATCTATGTATATGATCCACAGACCGGATTCCTGCAGGATAACCCACTCTTCAGCCGACTGGTAAACCTGGCAAAAAGCAAGGTGACCAGCATCATAGAAGACAACCAGGGCAACATCTGGGTGAGCATGCTGCAGAAAGGCGTGTTCATGCAGAACAACATACAGAACGACTTCAACTACATGGGCTTCCGACTGGGAAGCCGCAACGTGATAGGCGAAAACTGCGTTACCAGCCTCAGCATCAACCAGGGCAACCAGGTGTGGGTGGGTACCGACAAGGACGGCCTATACCTATTTGATATAGCATCCCGCACCGTAAAGGGACACTTCCTGAACCAGACCACCGTGCTCACCCTCTGCAAGGACCAGCAGGGCAGAACCTGGGTGGGAACCTATACCGACGGCATGGGCTATATGGATGCTACCGGAAGCTTCCACCCCGTAGATTTAGGCATCAGCAAGTCGGTGGGCATCTTCGACATCAAGCAAGACCCACAGGGCAACATCTGGATTGCCACCATGGGCGAAGGTCTCTTCTGCCTGCAGAAAGACGGAAGCCGCAGGAACTACAAGGCTAAATATGGTGCAGATAATAATATCAAGGTCAATAGCATTCCTAATGATTACCTCATCAAGCTCTGTTTCTCCAAGGATGGAAGCCGCGTGTATGTAGCCACCTCAGTGGGACTGGCATGCCTCGACCGCAAGCGAAACAGCTGGACTTCCACCTTTAGGGGCATCAACTGCCTGAACAAGAACAGTTTTTCGCACTGCGTGTTTGTAGATAGCAAAGACCACGTATGGTATGGCACCGAGGATGGAGCCTTCTGCTTCGACTTCAGAAAAGGAATAGAGCCTAAACATTATTCCACAGCCCAAGGACTCACCGACAACGGTGTGGCGAGTATCACAGAAGACAACAAGGGCAAAATATGGCTGGGTACAAACAGCGGACTCAACATGCTGAACCCCAAGGATGGCAGCATCATCAGGTTTTATACCGAAAGCGGACTGCAGAGCAACGAGTTCAGCGATGCCTCCGTATGCACCACCCAGGATAAGAAAGTGATTCTGATGGGCGGTTCGGGCGGACTCAACTGGTTCCAGGCCGACCGGGTAAAGCAGCACCCATGGCAGGCGAAAGTGGTTATCTCGGGCTTCGTGGTCAACAACAAGGTGGTGACCCCGGGCATGCAGTCGGGCAGCTATACCATTACGGATGGCTGGATAACCGTGGCACGTGAGTTCAATCTCTCGCACGATGACAACACCTTCTCGCTGCAGCTCTCTACCCTCACCTATAATAATGTGGAGCAGATAAGATACGCATACAGCATCAACGGCGATGCCTGGCGCACCGTGCCAGCCGGACAGAACGAACTTGCCTTCTCGCACATGGCTCCCGGCAGCTACAAATACCGCATCAAGGCCATCTGCAACGGCTACGAAACACCGGTGAAGGAGTTCACCATCATCGTTCACCCAGCCTGGTATGCCAGCATCTGGGCAAAGCTCTTCTATCTGCTGCTCCTCATAGCAGCCATCATGCTCTACCTGCGCCACCGCAAGCGCCAGATGGAAGACCAGCTCATCCTGCAGCAGCACATCCACGCCGAGGAGATGGGCGAGGCAAAGATCAAGTTCTTCATGAACATCAGTCATGAAATCCGAACCCCGCTCACGCTCATCATCACGCCGCTGCTCTCGCTCATCAAGGAAGACAAGGAGCCTCACCGCCAGGGCATCTACGAGATAATCCGAAAGAACTCCGAACGTATCCTCCACCTCATCAACCAGATGATGGACCTGAGAAAGATAGACAAGGGACAGATGGTGATGCGCATGTGCCAAACCGATATGGTGGCGTTCATCAACGAGGAATACGAGCTCTTCAGACAGCAGGCACTGAGCAAGAACATCGACTTCGACTATCAGCACGACAGCGATGAACTACCCGTATGGATAGACCGCAACAACTTCGACAAGGTGATTATCAACATCCTTTCGAACGCCTTCAAGTTTACCCCTACGGCAGGCCACATCCTGCTCTCGCTCACCCACACCGAGCACCATGCCTACATCAGCATCAAGGACAGCGGCATCGGTATTCCGAAGGACAAGCTGGAAACCATCTTCCAGCGCTTCTACCAGACCCCTGCCGACCCTACCGACCGCAACATCGGTACGGGCATCGGTCTCGACCTCACCCGTTCGCTCGTGGAACTGCACTACGGCTCCATCACAGCCCGCAACAACGAAGGCGAGAAGGGAAGCAAGTTTGAACACGGCAGCGAGTTCATCATCCGCATTCCGCTGGGCAAGGACCATCTGAAGCCAGAAGAAATCATAGACGCGGAAGAAGTGAAGGAAAAGCAGAACCTGGAACTTGCCGAGGTGGAGCAGCTGGAACAGGAGGTGAAAGAGGCAGAAAATACAGAAAATGCCACAGGTATATCGGATATGCCAGGAAAAACTCCTGCCTCAACTTCAGCCTCAGCCAGAGGAAACAAGGCAGAAATCGTGATTGTGGAAGACGAGGAGGATATCCAGGACTATCTGAAGGCACAGCTCGCCAACGACTTCAAGATTCGCACCTATCCTAACGGAAAGGTGGCACTGAACGAGATTCTGAAGAACAAGCCAGACCTCATCATCAGCGACGTGATGATGCCGGAGATGGATGGTACTACCCTCTGCACCAAACTGAAGGCAAACATCAATACCAACGATGTGCCTATCATCCTGCTCACCGCCAAGAGCCGTGAGGAAGACCAGCTGGAAGGCTTGCAGACCGGAGCAGATGCCTACATCCTGAAGCCATTCAACATGGACATCCTGCGCCGCACCATCATCAACCTGCTCACCATGCGCCGCACCCTGAAAAATAAGTTTACGGGCAACGAGCGTCAGGAAGAGAAGGTGGAGCAAAAGGAGATTCAGACGCCAGATGATGCACTGATGCAGCGCGTGATGGAGGTGATTAACGAGAACATCGGCGATTCCGACCTGAGTGTCGACATGATAGCCCAGAAGGTGGGCATCAGCCGAGTGCACCTGCATCGCAAGATGAAGGAGCTGACCAACCAGACTCCTCACAGCTTCATCCGCAACATCCGACTGCAGCAGGCAGCCAAGCTGCTGAAGGAGGGCAAGCAAAGCATCACCGACGTGATGTACATCTGCGGCTTCTCCAATTCTGCAAGCTTCAGTACCATGTTCAAGAATCTCTACGGCTGCTCGCCTAGAGAATACATGCAGAATGCCATGACGGAGTAGAAATATCCCTAAAAGGATAGAAAAAAAATATATGTAACAAAACAAACGGGCTATGAAACATAGCGAAAAGTTTTGGTTACATAAAAGAATGAAAGATTATAGAGAAAGCAGTAACTTTGCAGCGGAAAATCCAAAGGGTTATCAGCCCCTTGGTTTTCCGCTGCTTTGTTTTTATCAAAAGAACAGAAAATCAGCAGCTTTTGAAATATAATCTTTGAAATATATAATCTTTAAAAATTAACGGACATAATGAAGAAATTAGCAATCTTATCGCTTTCGATGATGCTTGCTGCCGGAGCTCAGGCACAGAACGCACAGTTCGACTACTTCAAGTATGCAGGCAACGATGCACGATTCAACGTGCCAATCGACAAGACTCATCAGTATTACAACCCCGTACTGGCAGGTTTCTATCCAGACCCATCGCTCTGCCGCGTGGGCGACACCTACTATCTGGTGAACTCATCCTTCACCTTCTTCCCAGGTGTACCTCTCTCTACCAGTAAGGATTTGGTAAACTGGACTCCTGCCGGACATGTGCTCACCCGCAAATCGCAGGTGCCTCTGAAAGGCCAGCACGTATCAGGCGGTATCTTCGCACCAGCCATCAGCTACAACAAGAAGAACAAGACCTTCTATATGATCACCACCAACGTGGGTGCCGGCAACTTCTTCGTCAAGTCAAAGGACCCATCCAAGGGCTGGAGCGAGCCTATCTATCTGAAGAAGATTGACGGCATCGACCCTAGCTTCTTCTTCGATGATAACGGCAAGGGCTACATCGTTCACAACGGTCCGGTGGTAGGCGGTGCCGACTATGAGGGTCAGCGTGCCATCCGCTGCTTCGAATTCGATGTGAAGGGCGACAGCATCAAGGGCGACTTCAAGGAGATTCTGCGTGGCGGAACCCATGTAGAGGCTCGTCCTATCTGGATTGAGGGTCCACACCTCTTCAAGAAGGGCAAGTTCTATTATCTGATGTGTGCAGAAGGCGGTACAGGCGGATGGCACAGCGAGGTAATCCTGCGTGCCAAGAATCCGATGGGACCATGGGAGGAATGCCCTAACAACCCTATCCTTACCCAGCGTACCGGTCTCGACCCTAACCGCAAGGACCCAGTATCAAGTGCCGGTCATGCCGACATCGTAGAAGATGGCAAGGGTAACTGGTGGGCTGTATTCCTGGCTTGCCGTCCTTATGAAGAGGATATGTACAACACAGGTCGCGATACTTATCTTCTGCCTGTAACCTGGAAGAATGGATGGCCAGAGATTCTTGCCAAGAACACTCCTATCTCTAGCGTTGGAGAAAAGGCTGGTTTGAAACCTGCAGAAAAGAATGAATTCTCAGGCAACTTCTCTTATGTGGATAACTTCGATGCAGATAACAATAAGGTGGGTCTGAAAGAGTTGAATCCACGCTGGATGTTCCTCCGCGACTTCGTTGACTGTTACAAGGTAGAAAACGGCAAATTGAAGTTCAACCTCCTGCCAGGCAACATCTACAAGCGTGAGCCGATGTCTGCCATTTGGGCACGTCAGCAGCACGGCACCTTCACAGCTGAGACAGAAATCAACTTTACTCCTCGCAACGACAAGGACATCGCTGGTCTGGCACTTCTCCAGAAGGAAGACCACAACTTCGTATTGGGTAAGACCATGAAGAAGGGCAAGCTGATGATTACCCTGACCCGTGCCGAGAAGAACAACGTCACCATCGCCTCAGCCCCTATCAAGGCAGGCAAGCTGAAGCTGAAGGTAGAAGGTCACGACAGATATTATGATTTCTATTATGCCGAGGAAGGCGG
>OBCQ01000434.1_pt1 | contig 11352 bp, 7 predicted proteins | sample 1517991 | NCBI WGS metagenome assembly OBCQ01 (sample SAMN03418263, study PRJEB22391) | human gut metagenome | biome: human-gut; feature: organic feature; material: feces | host: Homo sapiens | place: Tanzania | collected 2013-01
CCCGACAGCATTCTGGCGCCCATAGGGTATGCAAGGCCCCATTTAGCCGCAGCTTCAGCATCTGCCTTGCGCACCTCCGGATGATTTGCAAGTCCGAGGTAGTTGTTCAGGCTCCAGTTCAGGACCTCTGTTCCGTTGAAAATCATGTGAGGTCCGAGCTCTCCCTCCAGACGCGGATACATGTAATAACCGTAAGCCTGGCTGAAATACTGGCCGATAGGGCCGCCTGAGTCTCTTTCAATTCTGTCAAAAATGTCTAACATATTGTCTAGATTTTAGAAAATTTCTATGCGTCAATGTTCGCGTAATGGGCATTCTCCTCAATGAACTGCCTGCGTGGCGGAACATCGTCGCCCATCAGCATTGAGAAGGTCCTCTCCGCTTCAGCGGCATTATCGATGGTGATACGGCGGAGCCTTCTCTTGGACGGATCCATTGTGGTGTCCCAAAGCTGGTGCTCGCTCATCTCACCAAGACCTTTATAACGCTGTACGGTGACGCCCTTGTCGGAGCCCTTGCCCAGTTTCTGGGTAGCTTCCGCGCGCTGTGCATCTGTCCAGCAGTAGATTTCTTCCTTGCCCTTCTTCACGAGATAAAGCGGCGGGGTCGCAAGATATACATAGCCGTTCCTGATAAGGTCGAGCATATATCTGAAGAAGAATGTGAGGATCAATGTCGCGATATGGCTACCGTCGACATCGGCATCGGTCATGATGATGACCTTGTGGTAACGCAACTTGCTGAGGTCCATTCTCTTCTCGCCGTTCTCGTCTTCCTGTGCCACGGTCACGCCGAGCGCCGTGTAGATGTTACGGATTTCCTCGCTGTCGAATGCACGGTCTTCCGCAGCTTTCTCCACGTTAAGGATCTTACCTCTCAACGGAAGAATGGCCTGGATGCGGCGGTCACGGCCCTGCTTGGCGGTACCGCCTGCGGAATCTCCCTCGACGAGGAACAATTCGCATTGCTCAGGATTACGCTCGGAGCAGTCTGCAAGCTTGCCCGGCATACCTGCACCGGACATGACGGTCTTGCGCTGCACCATTTCACGTGCCTTGCGGGCAGCTGTCCTGGCAGTAGCGGCGAGGATCACCTTCTCGATGATGATCTTGGCATATTTAGGATTCTCTTCCAGGTACTGGTCCATTGCGGCGGATGTAGCCTGCGATACGACAGATGTCACCTCGCTGTTTCCGAGCTTGGTCTTGGTCTGTCCTTCGAACTGAGGCTCAGCCACTTTCACTGAAACGACCGCCGTAAGACCTTCACGGAAGTCTTCCTGTGAGAGTTCCACCTTCACCTTCTCCAGAAGCTTGTTCTTGTCAGCATAGTTTCGGAGGGAACGTGAAAGTCCCATCTTGAAACCCTGGAGGTGAGTACCGCCCTCGATAGTGTGGATATTGTTCACATAAGAGAGAATCGTCTCTTTATATCCGGTGTTGTACTGGAGTGCGATGTCGATAGGGATAATCTTGTCCGAGGTCACGCAAACCGGCTCAGGGATAAGTTCTTCAGAGCTTGCATCCAGATATTTGATGAATTCTTTCAGACCCTCCTGTGAATAGAAGACATCACTCTTGTAGACCTGCTTTCCTGTAGGACTGTAATTTCCGTTCTCATCGGTCTTGTATTCGTCAATGAGCGTCCTCTTGTCGGTCAATGTTATCTTGATTCCCTTGTTCAGGAAGGCGAGTTCACGCATTCTCTTGGCAAGAGTGTCGTAATCATAGATAGTGGTGACAGTGAAGATTTCCGGGTCAGGATGGAAAGTGATGATGGTTCCGGTGTCATTGCACTCGCCGATAACCTCAACCGATGTAATCGGCTTGCCCTTGGAATATTTCTGCTCATAGATCTTGCCTTCTCTGTGGACTTCCGCTATAAGGCTGTCGGACAATGCGTTGACGCAGGATACACCGACGCCGTGGAGACCTCCGGAGACCTTGTAGCTGTCCTTGCTGAATTTACCGCCGGCATGGAGCACGGTGAGTACGACTTCAAGCGCAGACCTATGTTCTTTCGGGTGCATTCCGGTAGGGATGCCTCGACCGTTATCCTGGACACGGATAGAATTATTTTCTGTTATGGTGACTTCGATATGGTCACAGTATCCGGCCATAGCCTCGTCAATACTGTTGTCAACGACCTCATATACAAGATGATGAAGACCTCGCACGCCGACGTCTCCAATATACATTGATGGCCTTTTCCTTACAGCCTCAAGTCCTTCAAGGACCTGGATACTGCCCGCCGAATACTGCTCTTCGGCTTCGCGCATCTTTTCGTTTTCTTCCATCCTAATAAATTTAATTGTTATCTCTCAATTTACGCAAGTTTGGCACTTGCTTCACTGCAAGCTTTGCACTTGCCGGAGCTAAATATAAGCCTACAAATATAATAAAAATTATAGATTCAGGCAAATTCCGACGGTGGCGCCGATTCCGCCTCCGGTATAGAGCGGAACGCGCTGGATATCGGCATTGAGCAAGTTGTCACCGCGAAGCCAGAACGACAATTTTCTGGTAAATGCGAACTCCGCATAGACGCCGAGATTCATCCAGCCAGGGATTCTGGCATCGGACATGGTCACGCTGACAGCGCCCGGACCGTCTTTGGAATACGTAGCGACCCTGCCGTCACGCTTCGAAGCGAATTCGGCAGACACTCCCGCGAAAATTCGCTTTTTCCAATTATATTTTCCTGAAATGAATCCGCTGACCTTGGCCGGCTCGAAACATATATAATCAAAATTCTTGCTGTTCTTCAGCCTGGTGTCATTGATGGTGAATTTCGAATCCAGGACGAAATCCCTGGACTCCCACTGAAGCTTGATATCGGAATACACGGCAGTACCGTCATTGTACGTCCATCCCGCTGAATACAAAAGAGTTCCGGTAGAAGAATCGCCCTTCACGAAATCAAAAGGCATTGCCTCGAAACTTCTGAAACCGGCACGGACATCATAACGGAAACGGCTGCAGATATTGCCGTTGAAACCGAACGCGAAGTCAGCCTGCATCACCGAATTGTTGGACATGCCGTAATACGGAAGCAGGAAATGGAATTTCTCCTTCATATCCTTGTACGGATTCCTGTAATCGCCGCCCTCTGCCTTGAAATACAGGTTCATATAGTTCCGCACCGCCTCGAATCCGATATACACATCCGGATAAATGAGAATACCTTTATTGGTATTGAGCGCATCCGCACCATCACTGTCACTGATATTGAAACTGAATTTCGATCCGGCATGGAGGCGCCAGCGGTTCTTGCTCAGCACATATTTCGGAGTAATGTAGGCGGTACCGACATCCGTCGACAATGCACCGCTGTAATAAGTCAAGCCCACGCCGAAATCCGCCACGATACGATGATACCGGTGCATCACAGGCCCCATCGTCACATTGAAATCAATGTCGTTCATGCGGAGCGAACGGTTTCCGGTAACCGCACCATCGCCGACTCCCTGATTCGCACCATGATACTTCATGGCGACATCATAGAAGAAATATGTCTCAGCATCATTTTCCGACTTCGCGCGGAACGACACCCCGGCAGCATTGTAACCGCCCGCATTGTCATCGAACTTCGTATGGATGCCCTTGTAGCCCGCATCGAAAGACAGCGTCGCCTTGTTCAGGTCAGCCTGCCCGTTGACCCCGGCATTGGAATATAAATCGTACCCGCCAAAGGTATTGCCGGTGCTCGCGAGCTTATGCTTCGCATTCGGTGCAATATTCTTGTAATCACCGATATACGAATGATGCGACGCATACACGTCCATCTTGAATTTCGGGGTTTTCAGCTGCGGCTCCCATACGAAGTCCAGCATTGGCCTGAACTGATATCCCGCACCCGCCTTCAGATACAGTTTCCTGCCTGAATACGGTTCCGCATCCGGACGCATTTCCAGCACGTAAGGCTTGAAATCGTATGCTCCCTTGTACGGATTCGCGAAAACCGAATAATCGAAATCCAGGTCGAATCTGTGCAGGGAATCCGGCACGAACATGGCCATGGACGGCTTGTGCACCTCCATAAGTTTTCCCTCGTAATCCCTGGTTACCGAAACTGTCGGATTAAGGTTCTGTGCCCCGGCCGACAACGCAATGAAAAATACTGCTGAAAGATATATCTTTTTCATATTGATTCAGAATAAATTACTCTCCCCTTTCCTCGATTTTGCGCAGACGCATGTTCACATTGTCAAGAACCTCGTCAGCCTTTCCTTCAGGCGTATAGCCGTCCCGGATACTCTCAAACGTGGCCTTCGCCTGCTTCATCTCGCCCCTCTCGGCGAATGAGTCACCAAGCGCAATGAACGCCTTCGCAAGCCAATATGTCTGGTTCGTACCGGAATCCGAGAGTTTATATACCAATGTCTCCACTTCCTCGAACTTGCCCCGGTCATAGCTGTCCTGGATTATGAGGTATGCAGCCTCGGCGCCCTCCGGCGTGGCAGTTTCAGAGGAAAGTGACTTGAGTATCGTGAATGCCTTCTCACGCTGGCTCGTGGCAAGCAATGACTTGGCTTCCACATATTTGGCCCTGCGGACGTCATCCTTGTCGCTGCGATTGTCGGCAGCTACCTGCGCAGCACTGGAAATAGCTGACTGCCAGTCTTTTCCAGAATATGCGGAATTCATCATTCCGACGATGGCAGTATGCTTGTTTTTCTCAATCTTGGCATTGGCAAGCAGCGATTCATACCCGGCATACGCATCCTTGTAACGCTCCAGGCTATATGAAAGCTTCGCGAAATTCAGCGAGGAAGCCTCGACGAAAGATCCCTCGCCGCTTTCAATCACCTTCTTATACCAGTCGCATGCCTGTTCCTTCTTTCCGATGTTCTTATATGACTCAGCCATATAGAATTCCGCCAGGTTCACATCAGTGCCCTGAGGATATTCGTCAATGTATGCCTGCAACGAGGTAATGGCTTTCTGATAGTTCTCCGCCAGGAAAATCTGCTCGGCGGCATTGAAGAAAATGCTTTCCCTATCCTCTTCAGACGCCTGTTTTCCGGACAATGTCTTGAGATAAGCGAAATATTGTTCCGGCTCCTGCCGTGTCTGGTAAATGGCCTCGATGGCACGCAGGGCATCCTCCGAATACTCCGAAGTCGGCATCTCTGAAACCACTTTCTTATAGTAGCCCAATGCCTGGTCGTATTGGGATTCATTGGCCGAAATCATGCCCAGGCCGATAAGCGCGCGGGCGCGGTAAGTCGAGTCGCGGCCTTCATCGGCGATACGCGCGAAAACCTGCGAGGCCTGCGCATTGCTGCCGATATGCATGTACGCGCGTCCGAGTTCATATTCCGTCTCGCACCAGAATGCGGCCGAAACCGGCGCAGCCAATGTCGACGCGAGCAGTTCCGCTTCTTCTTTCTGCTTGTCTGTCAATGCATAAGAAAGTCCTGCCTGGTAATATGGATACAAGTCATCCAGCTGAGGATATTCCGCGATGACGGTTTCGTAAGACTTGATCGCCGCAGTATAGTCCTTGCGGATGAAGTAGGTGTCTCCTTTTCTGGTCAATGCGTCCCTGCGTCCTTTCTTGTCTCCGGATTGAAGATAGATGTCGAACCATTTCTCCGCACTCGCATAATCTCCCGACTTATAGTAGCAATATGCCACGTCATAAGGGAGTAGTCCGCCTTCCTGACGGCCGTAAAGTGCTGATGCATTGTACAATACCTTATATCCTTCTGCCGCTCCGGCATAGTCGTCGGACCTGTATAAGCTTTCGGCGAGCCAGTAACGTGAGAGCTGGTTGAAGGCAGAACGCTTGTCGGAATAATACGCAGCCGCCTTCAGGCACGGCACCGCTTTCCGATATGAGCCTGCTTCAATGAGCTGGTCAGCACGCAGATAGTTGGCCTTGATGTAGTTGTTCTTCATGTCCTCATCCAGGACGTCTATCTTGTCGTAAGCTTCTACTGCACCGGCATAATCATGGTTATACAATGCCGCAAGGGCGATATAGCTGTAAATCTTGTCACCTTTCGCCTTGCTCGGATATGTACTGATGTAGCTGTCGAACACGGACGGGTCATTGTTCAGGTCAAATGCCAGTTTGGCGTAATTGAAATACGCATCTTCCTGAATTGCTTTGTCATAGCTGCCGGCTGAGGCATCCTTGAAGGCCTGCATTGCCGCAACCTTGTTCTTGGTCTGTATGTAGCTGTAACCCATCTGGTAGTTGGCGATTTGGCCGAGAGAGTCGGTGCGGTCGGTCATGAGGCTGTAATTGTCGACGGCGCCCTTGAAATCTTCCAGCGCATACAACAATGAGCCTACATAGAAATAGTCCTTCCTGGTCTTTCCCGCCACCACGTCGGTCCTGTCATAGTATTTCTTCGCGGATTCCGCATCTCCCTGTACCAGATAGGATTCCGAGATTATGCGGGCAAGGTGCGGGCGACGTTCTTCCGGCACGGAAGCATACATCTTGGCAGCATTGTCGGTAACATAACGGTAGTCCTTGTTCATGAAACGGCACTCCATTATATAATAGGAAGAGACGTCGGCAAAACGAGGGTCCTTTTCAGACTTTTCGAACCAAGTTATGGCTTCGCTGAACTTTTCCCTTTCATACCATATATATGCAATGGAATAAGCGGCCGGTGCCTGGTAGTCGTTTTTCTTCATTCCGGACACTTTCATAAAGCCCTGCAATGCGGCTTCTTCATGGCCGATTTCGAAATCCGAGTATGCCTTCTTGAATGTGTATGCTGCAAGCTGGTTTCTGTAAAGTCCTGAAAGATTGACAGATGCAAATTCCGCTGAAGCAGCCTTGTAGTCGGCTTCGTCAAAGAGGTTCAATGCATATTCATATCGGAGCTGCGGAACGAGTCCGGAATAGGGAAACATTGAAATATATTTCGCGAGTCTGGTCTCATAGCCGTTGGATTTCATCTTGACGTCGCACATGAGCGCATAACCGCCCGCGACGGGATCGGCAGGATATTCCGAGAAGATTTTCCGCGCTTCGGCATACATGCCGTGCTCAAGCAGTTCCCTGGCATATTTCAGCTGTGACTTTTTCGTCTGTGAAATCTCATACGCCTCAGGGACATTGCCTGAAACCGCATTCGTCCCGCCTGCTGCGCAGAGAGATGTCGCCGACAAAAGGGCAGCGGCAAATGATAACGCAATATTCTTTTTATTCATAATTATGTCCAATTACCAAAAACACGTAAAATTACGAATTTTTTTTCGCATGGCATAATGCAATGTTTTCGCCAAACCGCATTTATAATATGGAAATTAAAAGTAAACGATATGAAAACAAGTAGAATTATCATTGCTGCAGTATTGGGCGCAGCAGTATCAATGCAGTCATGCACGAAGGATGACGGATTTTCATACGAAGATTTGATACCGAACGCCGTTGTCACGGTCAAGCCGGACGGCGACAAGTTTTATCTTCAGTTGGATGACAACACCGTAATTTATCCTTCCAACATGACCAAATCCCCATATGGTGACAAGGAAGTACGTGCATTCACAAACTATAAGCTGGAAAGCCAGTCCAATGGAGTGCAGATCGGCAACGTCCTCTGGCTCAAGGCATTGCTTACCAAGCAGACCGTAGCTTCCGAGGGTGCAGAGAAAGATGTCGAGAAATATGGCAGCGATCCTGTGGAAATCATCGACGCCTTCCCTACCGTATGCGAAGACGGCTATCTGACATTGAGGTTCAGGGCATTGTGGAGCAGGTTCAATTACATTAAGCACGAGGTGAATCTGGTCACAGGCGTGGACCCGTCCGACCCGTATGTGGTAGAGTTCAGGCATAACGACCATGGCGACGTCAAGGAGGTTCCGACAGAGGCATACGTCGCTTTCAGATTGAACCAACTTCCTGATACTGAGGGCAAGACCGTGAAGCTGAAAGTCAGGTACAATGCTTCTTCAGGCAAGACCAAGACCATAGAGTTCAATTACAAGACCCGCCCCGGAGACGGCAAATAATTTCTGGCAGAAGAATTGCAGCGTGATGGGGCATGAAATTGTTTGGACTCGGCAAATATTCTGAAAAGCAGATTGCAGAGGATATCCGGAATGGCAGCAATGCAGCTGTGAAGAAGCTGTATGATGAGTCGTCCGGGTATCTTTTGGCGTTGTGTTCCAGATACATACCCGACCGTGCCGCCGCTGAGGATGTTCTCCAGGACAGTTTCCTCAAGATACTTTCTTCTATAGGTTCTTTTACCTGGAAGGGCAATGGTTCCCTGAAGGCATGGATGAGCAGAATCACGGCAAATGAGGCGTTGCAATATCTCCGAAGGCAGAAAAAGAGCAGTTTCATCGATTATGGGGACCGGCTTCCTGACATGACGGACGAAGACGATGACCCGGAAGTGGAGTCTGTTCCTCCGGAGGTGATACAGGAGATGATACAGGAGCTCCCGGACGGTTACCGCACAATATTCAACCTGGTGGTTTTCGAGGAAAAGCCGCACAAGGAAATTGCGGATCTTCTGGGCATCACGGAAAGCACTTCCGCTTCCCAGTTCCACAGGGCCAGAAAGATTCTGGCGAAGAAAATCAAGGATTATATTAAGCAGCACCAATGATGGATTGGACAAATAAACTGAAAAACAAGATGGAAGGCTACACGGAGCAGCCTTCTGACAGCGTGTGGGCGGGCATCAGTGCTGCGGCCGGTCTCACCGGAAACAAGCACCGCGCAGTTCCAATGTGGCTTCTCGCCAGTTCCGCAATCGCAGCGGCGGCATTATTCGGTGCAATGCTTATTTTCAATGTAAAAGAGGATGTTCCGGCAACAATGACGGCAGAGGCGGTGAAAGTCGGGCAGGAGCCTGTCGTTTCGGCGCAAGTCGTTCAGGACAATGATATTACGAGTGTTCCAGAGGTCAGTCAGGCGAGGCGTTATGTGGAGACTGAGGTGAGGGATTTCCGGGGCGCGGTGGTGTCTGGAGATTTTTCCGATGAGCCGTCAGATGAGGTTGCCGGGGAGCCGTTTGGTGAGGTCGTCGGGGTGACAGCTGAGACCAGCGAAAAGAATGAAATTGAGGGCAACATTGAGCCGGACACGGAAGAGGACATTGAACCGGATGAAGACGGCGGCAGATTCGCTGATGCGTGGAAGTGGGTGTTGGCGGAGCCTGAGTTGCAGAGGACAAAACGTGGCGGCAAACTCGCGGCAGGATTATCCGTAAATGGTTCCGGTTCAGCATCTTCATTGAGCAGCAGACCGACCGCGGCTGCGCTAGGTGCGAACCCGTTGGATTGCGGCGTGTCGAGTGCGGACTGGGTAGACCGAAGGGTGGAGAGCGCGGCCGGCGTCATTGTCTACAACCAGCCGGAGGTAACCACGGAATATTCACACAAGATGCCTGTAAAAATCGGAGCATCAATCAGATACGATTTCAATAAATTTCTCGGCATCGAGTCCGGCCTCACTTATTCGTTCTTGTCGTCTGATTTGAAGACTGGTGAGGAGAGTGCCGTGAGCAGCTGGAGCAAGGGTGTCCAGAGCATGCATTATCTGGGCATTCCGCTGAATCTTTCGTTCAACATCTTCTCTTCCAGGTATTTCAATGCGTATGTAACTGCCGGCGGTCTCATGGAAAAATGCGTAAGGGGTTCATTGAAGACGGATGAGTATCTTGACGGCAAGTATCACGGTTCTTCATCTACAACCCTGAAGCAGAAAGGATTGCAGTGGTCAGTAAACGGTGCTGCCGGCATTCAGGTAAATATCTTGCCGCAGCTGGGTCTCTACATGGAGCCGGGTGTCAGCCACCATTTCAGCAACAATTCCAAGGTGCGCACCATTTATTCTGACAAGCCCACTGATTTCAGTTTGAGTTTCGGTCTGAGATATACTTTTCGGTAATCAGCACCCCGACAGACGGCGAGTCGACAAGCTTCTCAGCAATCTTCATCGCTGGCAATGTCTTCACTACCACCACATTACGCTTCATGATGCCCGGATGGGGATGGAGGGTGGAGCCGGCATTGGCTCCCGAAAAGAGGGGACCCACGCAGTGGGGAGGACCGGCGGAGCCCTCCGTCCCCGCCCGGGCGCATTTACTGCCACGTAGTATTTCCAAGATACGCAGATTCTAGTGCTCAATTCCGGAGCAACTCGGCATGCTGAAAAATTTACCTTCGCCACGTGCGCAATAAAACGTTTTCCACGCACGTCAGACTGAAAAAACGTCATGTCGTGAGTAAATCCGGCCTTTTCACGCACGAGAGAGTCCCCGCCACTACAGCATTTTCCGTCTCTGGAAGAGGTAGAGGATGACTGCGAGGGAGAGCAGCATGAAGCCGAGGATGAGGAGCCAGGACCATGGCTTGTCAGAAAGTGGCAACGCCACGTTCATGCCGTAGAAACTGGCCACGAGGGTCGGCGGCATGAGAAGCAGGGAGATTAGCGTAAAAATCTTCATGATGCGGTTCTGGTCCAAGTTGATAAGACCGACAACGGTATCCTGGAGATATTCAAGCCTCTCGAAACTGAAATTGGAATGGTTGATAAGAGACGAGATATCCTGAAGGAGGACATTGAAACGAGGCTCCAGCTCGACAGGGTACTTGTCACTCTTCATCATATTGGAAATGAGACGCTGCTTGTCGACGATATTCTCGCGGACAGTCATCGTATTGTCCTGCAACTGGTTGATATCCAAGAGGAAAGCCTCATTGATATCCTCCTGCTGGTTCACGCGCCTGCTGTACAGGGCGATTTCCTTGGACATTAGCTCTATCATGTCGGCATCGAGGTCGACACGCTGGTCCATGATACTCACGAAAACCCAGTAACCATTCGGGAATAGTCTCGGAAGCGCCTGCATCTTGCGCTGGAGTTCGGTAAAACTTCGCAGAGGCACGTCACGCAGAGTAGTCAACACGTTCTCCACCAGCGTGAATGACACCGGTTCCATGGAGTACTCTTCAGGTCCTGGAATAAGGAAGTTCGTATTGGCGAAAATGGCAGTCTCCGTCTCGGAAAAACGTGAAGAACTCTCGATCTCTTCCGCTCGCGCACGGCTCTGGATTTCTGTGTTCAAGAATTTCTCCGTGGCTCTCTTTTCATCTCCGGAAGGGGAAAAGAGATCAATCCAAATAACGTCATCCATCTTGAAGGTATCAAGATCAGCCATCGACTGGGACATCAGGATTGCTCCGCTAGATCTGTAAAAGATTGTGACCATACCTTTTCTGGTTTTATCCGGACCTCAGCACCTCCCTGGAGCCTTAACGTCCAAAGAAAGCACAAAATCAGGTGGTTAACTTTCTGCCAGTTCGCATTCCATAACGCGAACTGCAAAATTATCAATTTTTCCTGAAAGAAGGAAGAAAAAGAGCGTAT
>OBCQ01000439.1_pt1 | contig 11280 bp, 7 predicted proteins | sample 1517991 | NCBI WGS metagenome assembly OBCQ01 (sample SAMN03418263, study PRJEB22391) | human gut metagenome | biome: human-gut; feature: organic feature; material: feces | host: Homo sapiens | place: Tanzania | collected 2013-01
AAAAGTAGGTGAAAAAAAAGTTATAAAAAAATAGAATGGCTATTGTTTATTAAATATATTTTACTTACTTATCCGTTTAATAAAACGCCAAACGGATTCTTTATAACTTATTATATATCAATTTATTATAATTGCACACATGGACTGACGACACGCAGCGGCACGATTTGTCTTTAGAATAATTCCAAATTAGAAATAGGCTGTCCTTACTATCCGGAACAGCCTATTAATGAGGGTTTTCTATGCTGATATCCACCCGTATTTTCTACAGGAGCCTCAGCCTTATATACTTCTTGGGATTTTCTTCAATTTTCTTCACCAGGCTGTCAATGTCTTTCAAGACGCTGTCCAATGATTCATAAACCCGGCCGTCTTTCGTAAGTTTTCCGATGGTTCCGTCAGGATCATTGAGACTGGAAACCAAGGTGTGGAAAGAATTGACCAGTCCCTCGATATCCGCCTTGTCCAGCCGGGCGGCGACACCGCTGATGTCGGTCATCGCCGAATCGGCCTTCCCGCTGATTACGGCCAGCTTCATCGACACGTTCTTCAGATTCATCACGAGAGAATCAATGTCCTCCGAATGTTCAGCCAGCGAGCCGGTAAGTTTTTCGGCATTGGCCAATGTCTTGTCGATGTGATTCACGACAGAACGGACTTTATTCTCGTCAATCCCGCTCAAGACTCTGTCCAGAGCCGCACTTGCAGCCGCCAGGCTATCCAGCGCAGATGAAGCCTTGACAATGAGCGGTCCGATGAGGTTGGTCAATGAACTGACCATATCCGGAGCGTAAGAAGGCATCAATTCATCGCCGTCCTTTACCATTACGTCAGATGAACCCAGATCCAACCTGATTCCCTTGCCGCCCATGAGGTCCACGCTGTAAATCGTCATTTTGGTGTCGACAGGCACCGGAATCTTCTTCAGGATAGAGCACGTCACGTCGAATACTCCCGTCCCGGTGTTGTATTTGACTTCCGTGACCGCGCCGGTCTTATATCCGTTCACATATACCGGATTGGAGGCCATGAGTCCTTCAACATTGGCATAATGAGATACTATATTGATTTCCTTGCCGAATATATCCTCGCCGCGGAGATAATTGATGACACTGAACGCAGCTATCAGTACTGATGCCACGAATATGCCTATCTTGGTTTCCCTGCTTATTCTCATGATTTCCTAATTTATCCGTTTGACATTATCGCCTTCCACAGCCACAAGAAATGAGCCAGTGAAGGACTTTTTGATTTTGGAGTAATGCTCCCTGGCCTTGTCGGCAGAAGAAGCCGTACCTATAATATATTTATATATATTGCCTGATTTGACACGTACCGGAGTGTAACCCTTGAAAAAAGGGTCATTGTCCTTCATCAATTTTCCGGAAGCGAGCACCTGCGTGCCGTATACGGCCGCCGATTTTTTGGTTTCAACAGCAGGTTTGGCAACATCCGGTGCTTTCGGCGCTGCTTTTTCCGCAGCACCTGCATTGACACTGCCGTCATACCTTTTCTTGAATACGCCGAAAGCCTTGAAAAGTGCCTCCGCAATCTGTTCGCGGCCGTTTTCGGATTTGAGGACGGTCAGGTCCGTCGGATTGGACATGAAACCGATTTCTATCAGGACGGACGGCATTGCGGTCTTCCAGAGGACGAAAAACGGATCCTGCCATATTCCACGGCTCTTGCGCATCGGTCCGGCAGACATTGCCTTGTCCACATCTTCTGCGAAGAGCAGACTTTGTTCGAGATGGGCGTTCTGCATGAGGTTAAAAAAGATGAACGATTCCGGGTCGGAAGGGTCAAAGCCCTGATATTTGGTGGAATAGTCATCCTCAAGCATCATCACCGAGTTCTCACGCTTGCAGACATTCATGTTATAAGCGAACAGGTCACGGTCCTTTTTGGAGGACTGCCCCAGGACATGGATGGAATATCCGTTGGGAGAGGATGAAGAAACCGTGTTCACGTGTATTGAAATGAACAGATCCGCATTGTTCTTATTGGCTTTATCAGCCCTGTCGCCGAGACTGATGAATGTGTCCGTGGTACGCGTCATCACGACTTTCACGTCCGGGTATGCTGTTTTTATCTTCTCCGACAGGCGTTTTGCGACATCAAGTGCGACGCGGCTTTCGTAAGTTTTTTTATCTTTGCTGATGCAACCGGGGTCCTTTCCTCCATGCCCTGCGTCGATGCAGACCGTTTTAAGTCCCAGTTTTCCGTCATTGGCAGAGTAGCCGTCATGAGAAAAAAACAGCAGGCAGGCAAGTGCCGACAACAATGTAAATGCGATATGAGTTTGCGTATATTTCAAAATGGCGTTATATTTGTATTCTGCAAAAATAAGAAATTTTGCGATAAAACTTATAAATTCAGACAATTGATACGTTCTGACAATAAACGTAAGCATCTTCCGGATCAGGTTTGGCTGGCTGCCATTCTCCTGATTATATTCATATCAGTCTGTTTTCCTGGCATATCCCAAGATGGCAGGAGACAGCGTCGTACACCGAAGCAGACCTTCAGCCAGGCAGTCGCATACAACAAGGACAGCGTTCCTCCGATGACGGATTCGCTCCGTGCAGTATTGGACTCCATCCACAGGGCGGATTCATTGTTCAAGATAGACTCGGCGGCATTGCAGCAGAAAAGTTCATTGTCCCGTCCGGCTTTCTCTACGGCGAAGGACTCCGTAATCGAAGTATTTACTGACGGACAGCGCAAGATCTACTACTACGGTGACGTTACCGTGAAGTATGACAATATGGAGCTGAGCGCGGATTATATGGAATATGACCTGAATACAGGTACCGTCTATGCCCGTGGAACATTGGATACGCTGACAGGTGAGGTCAAGGGACAGCCTGCCATGAAAGAAGGCAATTCCACATACACCATGGAGGAACTGCGGTATAACTTCAATACCCGTAAGGCCCGCATTACCAATATGATAACGCAGCAGGAAGAGGGACTCCTGCATGGAAAGAACATAAAGATGCTGCCGGACAGGTCCATCAATATAACCAAAGGACAATATTCCGTCTGCGATCTCGAACACCCGCATTATTATCTGGCATTGACGGCGGCCAAGGTCATCACGAAGCCTTCCCAGAAGACAGTGTTCGGCCCTGCATACCCGGTAATCGAGGATGTGCCGCTGCCTATCGGTCTTCCGTTCGGATTCATTCCGAAGAGACCCAGCAGGGCTACCGGACTGCTGATGCCTACTTTCGGAGAGGAAAATTCGCGAGGTTTCTATCTGAGGGATCTCGGCATGTACTTCGTTTTCGGAAACTACCTGGACCTTTCCATAACAGGAGACATTTATACTTTGGGTTCGTGGGCGGTTAACGTAAACTCCAGATACAAGGTCAATTACAAATGCAACGGCAACTTCGCCATGAACATTTCGAATGACCAGACCGGAGAGCGTGGAAGTACCGACTTTTTCCAGACCAGGAACTTCGGTCTCAAATGGTCGCATTCACAGGATTCCAAGGCGCATCCGGGAACCACTTTCAGTGCTTCGGTGAATTTCTCCAGCCCTTCGAACAGCAGGTACAACTCCACATCTGTGCAGGATGCTCTGCAGAACCAGGCTTCTTCTTCCATTTCCTATTCGAAGAACTGGAACGGAAAGTTCAACCTGTCAGTCAATGCGTTGCATAACCAGAACTCGCGGGACAGTTCATATTCCTTCACCCTTCCTAACCTGACTTTCTCCGTAACGAGATTTTATCCGTTCAAGAAAAAGAACCGCGTGGGAAAGGAAAAGTTCTATGAAAAATTCTCTCTCGGATACAGTACGACCTTGCAGAACAGAATCAATTTCAAGGCGTCGGAATTCATGAAAGATGGATTTATGGACAAGTTCCAGAACGGAATGACGCACAACTTCCAGATAGGCCTGCCGAACTTCACGCTTGCAAAGTATCTGAACTTTACGCCTAGTGTGAGCTATGGCCAGAACTGGTTCTTCAGGAAGACCGATTATGAATACAATCCGGAGACGGACAGGGTGGAATCGCATGATGCCGGACAATTCAGCACATTCGGCATAAGCCAGAACTACTCCGGAAGCCTGTCCATGAGCACCAGGCTTTACGGTATGTTCAATTTCGGAAAGGCGCATAAGATCCAGGCCATCAGGCATGTGGTCTCCCCTTCCATGTCATTCTCGTTCAGCCCTGAGAAAGGAACATACGCGAACGGTTACAGGACATTGGTATATACGGACAAGGCCGGCGTGGAGAAGTCTTACGACTACAATATATACAGCGGACAGCTGTATTCCCCACCGGGAAAGGGCAAATCCGCGACAATGAGCCTTTCCATCGGCAACAACCTTGAAGCCAAGGTGCGTGACTTGCGCGACACGACAGGCGCGGGCGTGAAAAAAGTAAAGCTTATCGACCAGCTCAGCATCAGCACGGGATATAACTTCCTCGCGGATTCATTGAAACTCAATAATATAGGAATTTCAATGTCGACTTCCGTATTCGAGAAGGTCGGCATCAGCGGAAACGTGAACTTCGACCCTTATGCAATCGACGAGCGCGGACGCAAGATCAACAAGTTCAATGTCCAGACGATGGGCTGGAACAAGCCGTTGCGACTGACCAATGCCAGTGCATCATTGTCCTACTCGCTTTCAGGAAAAGGCGCCATCAACGGCAATGACGGTTCGAAGGCTGAAGGCGGCGATGGCGGCGGCGCACAGCAGAACAGTGCGGATTATTACAGAAGAATATACTATCATCCTATAACCGGAGAATATATCCCTGGAGGTTGGCTGTATTATACGAATCCGAACATTCCATGGTCGGTCAATTTCAACTATTCGTTCTCTTACAGCAAGTCGTACCAATACACTAACGGCCAGCTGATTACGAACAACAGATATACGCAGACCCTGGGAGTTTCAGGCAATGTCAAACTGACACCGAAACTGTCATTGAACGCGACTACCGGATTCGACCTCATGGCGATGAAGATGACCACGACGCAGGTTTCATGGGTGCCGACGGGCACATGGCAGTCCTGGAGTTTCAGGATTGCAGCCAATGCCGCGGCTCTCTCCGACCTGCTTAAATTCAAGAAGAGCACCAGTTATTGGGACAGATAGTGTTTGGTTTTTAAATATTATTTCGTATATTTGTCAAATCAATAGGGAAACTCAAACGTTTCCCATCTGTTGTTTGGCTGTTATTCGGATAGTCAATTCCGGAAACGGCAATTTCATCAAAGTAGATTTTTATCATTGTACAGTAGTACTCAAATACATTATATTATATGCCACACACTCTTATAGAGTTGAGTTCAATGACTGAAGAGCAGCTCAGAGCCCTTGGTAACGAACTTAAAATCAAGAAGGCTAAGGATATGGACCTTATGGAACTCGGTTATGCGATTCTGGATGAAGAAGCTAAAATTGCATCTAAAGCTCCTGACCCTGAGCCGTCCCAGAAGAAGAAAAGGGGCCGCCCTCGTAAGGAGGAGACAGCGAAGAAGCCGGCAGAGACTCCAAAACCTGCAGCGGAACCTGCTGTAGAGGCCAAACCTAAAGCAAAGCAAGGACGCCCGGCGAAAAAAACAACTGAAACCAAGCCGACGACACAGAAACAAACAGGTGAAGTGCCTGCCAAAGAAGTAAAGAAGGCTCAGGAGACACCTGCAGAGCAGCCTGCACAGAAAAAACGTGGCAGAAAGCCGAAAGATCAGGAGAAAGCTGCCGCTCAGGAGCAGGTCAAACCTGTTGCTGAGGTAAAACCTGAGGCCGTTCCTGCCAAGCCACAGGTCAAGCCGGAGGAAAATGCGCCTAAGGCACAGCCTGCACAGCAGCCTAAGGAAGAAATCGTATATGCTGACAGGCATAAGATCGTGCTTCCGCCTCTTCCTCCGAAAAAGAAGAAATTCAACGGCAACAACGGCAATATTGCCAATGCCAATACCCCGCAGCCGAAGCCTCAGAACAATGCAAATCCGGAGCAGCAGCGCCCGGCACCGAAGCCGAAGATCGAGTTCGAGGGAACCGTAAGGGCTACGGGTGTTCTGGAAATCATGCCTGACGGTTATGGATTCCTCAGGTCATCTGATTACAACTATCTGAACTCTCCTGATGACATCTACGTGTCCCAGAGCCAGATAAAGAACAATGCCCTGAAGAACGGCGACACCGTTACAGGAGAAATCCGTCCTCCGAAGGAAGGTGACAAGTACTTCCCTCTCGTGAAGATTGATTTCATAAACGGACGTACTCCGGAATTCATCCGTGACAGGGTTCCGTTCGATTTCCTGACTCCGCTTTTCCCTGATGAGAAATTCAATCTTCTCGGACATGGACACGAGCATGACCTTTCATGCCGTATCGTGGATATGTTCACCCCTATCGGAAAAGGACAGCGCGGACTTATCGTAGCACAGCCGAAGACCGGTAAGACCGTATTGCTCAAGTCAATAGCAAATGCCATCGCGGACAATCATCCGGAGGTTTATGAAATTGTGCTCCTGATCGACGAGCGCCCTGAGGAGGTTACCGACATGAGCCGCAGCGTAAAAGCCGAGGTCGTGGCTTCCACATTTGACGAGCCGGCAGAAAGACACGTGAAGGTGGCCAACATGGTACTTGAGAAAGCTCGCCGTCTGGTAGAATGCGGTCATGACGTGGTAATCCTCCTGGATTCCATCACCCGTCTTGCTCGTGCCTACAATACTGTACAGCCTGCATCCGGAAAAGTTCTTACCGGAGGTGTGGATGCCAATGCATTGCAGAAACCTAAGAGATTCTTCGGTGCGGCACGTAACATCGAGGGCGGCGGTTCACTGACAATCCTTGCCACGGCATTGACAGATACCGGTTCCAAGATGGATGACGTGATTTTCGAGGAGTTCAAGGGTACCGGCAACATGGAGCTTCAGCTGGACAGGACTCTTGCCAACAGGCGTATTTTCCCTGCTGTCAATGTGGTTCTTTCAAGTACCCGCCGTGATGACCTTCTCTACTCGCCTGACCAGGCTCAGCGCATCTGGATTCTCAGGAAGCTGCTTGCAGAGATGAATGCCACGGAGGCCATGAATTTCATGATTCAGCTCATGGACCAGTATCAGACCAATGAGGATCTTCTGGACAACATGAACAAGGTCTCTCCGATGGATGCCAAGAACTACGACTATTAGTCGCAGCATGACAATAAAAAAACCGCCGATAGCAATACCGGCGGTTTTTTTTTTTGTTTTATCTGCTAATAACTCGTCCCAGGACTTGATCTGGATATCATCCATTGACATTGAACAGAACGCTCTGATGAACGCCGTCGCCAGACGGGCATTGGTAAAGAGCGGAATATTGCTGTCGATGGAATTGCGCCTGATCTGGTAACCGTTGTAAAGCTCTTCTTCGCTGAAGTTCTTAGGAATATTGATTACCATGTCAGCCTCCTTGTTGCGGATCATGTCGAGTGCTGACGGGAACAGATTGGCCATTGCCGGATTCTTGGCTTCTGCCGGCCAAAGTACACGCTGGCAAGGTATGCTGTTCTCGATGAAATACTTGTATGTGCCGCCTGTTGCATAAAGCTCATAACCTTTCTCTGCAAGCATCTTGCATGCTGTAAGCATATCCGCCTTCTGCAAGGCATCACCGGTAGAGAGCAAGATACGTTTCGCAGGAATCGTATTGCCGACAGAGAGGATGGACTTGAGAAGGGCCTCATCCAGGTTGTCACCGATACATCCCACCTCGCCGGTAGATGACATGTCCACGCCCAGCATAGGGTCTGCTTCCTCCAGACGTGCGAATGAGAACTGCGAGGATTTCACACCCACGTAATCCAGGTCAAATGCACTCTTCTGCGGTGCAGCCGGATGTTTCTCCAGCATCACCTTGGTTGCAAGCTCGATGAAATTGATTTTCAGCACCTTGGAAACGAACGGGAAGCTTCGTGATGCACGTAGGTTGCACTCGATGACCTTGATCTTGTTCTCTTTGGCGAGGAACTGGATATTGAAAGGACCGGAAATCTGAAGCGCACCTGCAATCTTGCGGGCAATCTTCTTGATTCTGCGGACTGTCTCCACGTAAAGTTTCTGAGGAGGGAACTGGATCGTGGCATCACCGGAGTGCACGCCGGCATACTCGATATGCTCGGAAATTGCGTAAGCGAGGATTTCTCCGCCATCTGCAACTGCATCGAATTCGATTTCCTTGCAGCGGTCCATGAACTTGCTGATGACTACAGGATGCTCCTGAGATACGTCGGATGCCAGCGAGAGGAAATGCCTGAGCTGCTCCTCATCGTAGCAGACGTTCATGGCAGCGCCTGAAAGCACGTAAGACGGACGCACGAGCACAGGGAAGCCGACCTTGTCGATGAACTTGTCCACGTCATCCATTGTCGTAAGCTCGCTCCATTCAGGCTGGTCCACACCGAGGGAATCCACGATGCTGGAGAACTTGTTCCTGTCCTCAGCCTTGTCAATGTCCTTCGCCTTAGTCCCGAGGATAGGAACGCCGTTCTTGTCTAGCCTGAGCGCCAGGTTGTTAGGAATCTGTCCGCCCACGGAAACCACAACGCCATGAGGAGTTTCCAGCTCAATGATGTCCATCACACGCTCGAAGGTAAGCTCGTCGAAATAGAGCCTGTCGCACATGTCATAGTCAGTGGAAACGGTCTCAGGGTTATAATTGATGAGCACTCCCCTATAGCCTTCCTTGCGGATTGTTTCAATGCAGTTCACGGAGCACCAGTCGAATTCTACGGAGCTTCCGATACGGTATGCACCTGAACCGAGAACGACTACGGATTTGCCGTCATTTTCGAACTTGATGTCATTGAATGTTCCGTTGTAAGTAAGGTACAGGTAGTTAGTCGCTGCCGGGAACTCTGCCGCGAGAGTGTCAATCTGCTTGACTACAGGCACGATGCCATGTGATTTTCTCCATGCACGGACAATGTCCTGGTTGGCGCGGAAATCACCGTTGTCCTTGAACAACGCCCTCTGGATCTGGAAGTCCGAGAAGCCCTGGCATTTCGCCTGGCGAAAGAGTTCAAGAGGCATTGACTCGACATTGTCGTAGGTATTCATCTCGTTGTAGGTGGAGACGATGTTCTCGAGTTTTTCGAGGAACCACTTGTCAATCTTGGTGAGCTCGTGGATCTGGTCGACGGTGTAGCCGGCGCGCATTGCCTTGGAAATCACGAAGATACGTCTATCGGTAGGCTCTTTCAATGCTTCATCGACATTGGCCACCTGAAGTTCCTTGTTGCCCACGAATCCGTGTGCTCCCTGGCCGATCATGCGGAGGCCCTTCTGGATTGCCTCTTCGAATGAACGTCCGATTGCCATGACCTCGCCGACACTCTTCATGCTGGAACCGATCTTCCTGGACACGCCGTGGAATTTGGAAAGGTCCCAACGCGGGATTTTGCAGACGATATAGTCAAGCGCAGGTTCGAAGAATGCAGGAGTCGTCTTGGTAACGGAGTTCTTCAAGTCGAAGAGACCGTAGCCGAGACCGAGTTTCGCAGCCACGAATGCCAGCGGATAACCGGTAGCCTTGGATGCCAATGCGGATGATCTGGAAAGACGTGCATTGACCTCTATCACCCTGTAATCCATAGCATTAGGGTCGTATGCATACTGCACGTTACACTCTCCGACAATGCCGATGTGGCGCACGATCCTGATGGAGAGTTCACGCAGGAAGTAATAGTCCTTGTTCGAAAGTGTCTGGGAAGGAGCTACAACGATACTCTCTCCTGTATGGATTCCGAGAGGGTCGAAGTTCTCCATGTTGCAGACCGTTATACAGTTGTCGTATTTGTCCCTGACTACCTCATATTCAATCTCTTTCCAGCCTTTGAGCGATTTCTCCACGAGAACCTGCGGAGAGAATGAGAATGCCTTGGTACACAATTCCTCAAGCTGCTCGTCATTGTCGCAGAATCCTGAACCGAGTCCTCCGAGAGCATAAGCGGCTCTTACGATAAGAGGGTAGCCCAATTCATGTGCGGCCTTGCGGGCCTCTTCCATGTTTTCTGCCGGATGCGACTTGATGGTCTTGACATTGATTTCATCAAGCTTGTTCACGAAAAGTTCCCTGTCTTCCGTATCCATGATAGCCTGGACAGGAGTACCCAGAACCTGAACGTCATATTTCTCAAGTATGTGATTTTCATACAGTTCCACACCGCAGTTCAATGCCGTCTGACCGCCGAAAGAGAGCAGGATTCCCTGTGGACGCTCCTTGGCAATGACTTTTTCCACAAAGAAAGGCGTCACCGGAAGGAAGTAGATCTTGTCTGCGACTCCTTCAGATGTCTGGACCGTGGCAATGTTCGGGTTGATCAGGACGGTCTCAATGCCTTCTTCGCGCAAAGCCTTGAGCGCCTGTGAACCGGAATAATCGAATTCTCCTGCCTGTCCGATTTTCAATGCACCGGAACCGAGGATGAGGACTTTTCTTATATTAGGATTTTTCATGTTTCTCAGTGGATTTATTTGATTTTGCTGATGAACTCGTCGAACAGGAATTCCGTATCTGTAGGACCGCTTGAGGCTTCAGGATGGAACTGTACGGAACAGAACGGTTTGGACTTGTGGCGGATGCCCTCATTGGTACCGTCGTTCATGTTGACAAACCATGGCTCCCAATCGTTTCCGAGTGCGGAGTCGTCAACTGCATATCCATGGTTCTGCGATGTGATGTAGCAGCTGTTCGTGCCGATCATGCGTACAGGCTGGTTATGGCTTCTGTGACCGTATTTCAGCTTATATGTCGTAGCCCCTGCTGCCCTTGCCATCAGCTGGTTTCCCATGCAGATACCGAAAATCGGCTTGTCCTGCTGCATTGCGATACGCAGATTGTCTACTGTCTTCTGGCAGAATTCAGGGTTTCCCGGGCCGTTGGAAATGAAAAGTCCGTCATAGTCGAGTGATAGGAAATCATAGTCCCACGGCACGCGGATAAGTTCCACTCCCCTGTCCACAAAGCAGCGGAGGATATTGTGCTTCACGCCGCAGTCCACCAATACGACTTTCTTGTCGCCTGAACCATAATGAATTACTTCTTTGCAACTTACGATGTCTATCTGGTTCTCCTTGTTCGGATCAGGAATCTCCGCAGCGGCAGACTCGCCTTCAGGAACAATCTGTCCGAGCATGGAGCCGTTGTCCCTCAGCATCTTGGTGATTTCTCTGGTGTCCACACCATAGATTCCCGGAATTTTCTGCTCCTTCATCCACTCGTCAAGGCTCTTCACAGCATTCCAATGGCTG
>OBCQ01000441.1_pt1 | contig 11252 bp, 9 predicted proteins | sample 1517991 | NCBI WGS metagenome assembly OBCQ01 (sample SAMN03418263, study PRJEB22391) | human gut metagenome | biome: human-gut; feature: organic feature; material: feces | host: Homo sapiens | place: Tanzania | collected 2013-01
AAGAGCGCGTGCTACAACATCATCACGGTCTTTCGCAAATTGCGAACTGGTCAAATTAACGCCGATATCAAACATCCTGTACTCCATATGACAACCGCCCTGACGGGCGGTTGAATTTATTCTTCAGTTTTTTCGCTTTCTGCTTCAGCGTCGTTTTCCTCTTCCCGATTTCGCCCTTTACCAACGTAAAAGCGTGAGAAGAAGACACCGATTTCAAACAGACAGTACATCGGGATCGCCAACAGCGTTTGCGAGAAGACATCCGGCGGCGTCAGCAACATCCCGACAACGAATGCACCAACCAGCACATACGGGCGTTTTTTGCGTAAGTCTTCTGGCGAGGTAATCCCCATCCAGCACAGCAGCACAATTGCCACAGGCACTTCAAAGGAGACACCAAACGCCATAAACAACGCCATAACAAAGCTTAAATAGCTGGCGATGTCGGTGGATACCTGCACCCCTTCCGGCGCGGTATTGGCAAGGAAGCCAAATGCCAGCGGAAAGACCACAAAGTAGGCGAACGCCATGCCGATATAAAACAGCAGAGAGCTGGAAACCAGCAGCGGCACCACCAGGCGACGTTCATGCTTATACAGCGCTGGGGCGATAAATGCCCACACCTGATAGAGAATCACCGGCGCTGACAGAATCAGCGACACCATAAAGGTCAGCTTGATCGGCGTAAAGAACGGCGAGGCCACGTCGGTGGCGATCATCGTTGAACCTTGCGGCAACTGCTTGATCAATGGCGCGGATACCAGGTGATAGATGTCATTGGCGAAATAGACCAGACACAGGAATATCACGATCACCGCGATAATGCAGTTCAGCAGACGCTTACGCAGCTCAATCAGATGCGTGATAAGCGGTTGAGTATCTTCTACAGACATGTTTACGGTTTATCACTCGACGAAGGGGAAGGTGCAGCGGTTTTCGGTTCAGCGTCCGCAGCAGGTTTTACCACCGGCTCTGGCGTGGTTTCTGGCTTCTGTTCCGGCGAACTGGCCTGCGTTTGTGCAGCGGCAGGCGTTACGCCTTCATGCGCAGCTTCATTGTCTTTCACCACCGGGTTATGGATGGTGTGCGCTTCATCGCTCGCCTTTTCAGGATCGTTTGCAACGTAGGAACGCTTCATCGACTCTGCGGCCTGGCGTAATTCATCCATCGACGCTTTCAGTTCGGGCGTCAGGTTAGTGAGGCTCGCCTTTTCAACCTTTTTCAGACTGTCCTGAAACTCCTGGAGTTTTAACTCCTGGGTCAGTTCGTTCTGCACCGTTGTCGCCAGTGAACGCAACGCGCGAATCCAGCCCGCTACCGTTTTTACCGCCACAGGCAGTCGTTGCGGCCCCAGAACGACGAGGCCGATGATGAACACCAATAGCAGTTCGCTAAAACCGATATCAAACACGGATTACACCTGCTCTTTATCGTGGCGCTTCGCGTCTTCTGTTTTAGCCTGTTCCTGATTCGTATCCGCCTGCTTATCGGCGATAGTTTTCGCAGTAAAATCAGCATCCTGACTGGTTTTATCCTGCTTTGGTTCATCATCGCTCATTGCTTTTTTAAAGCCTTTGATCGACGCACCAAGATCGGAACCGATGGAGCCGAGCTTTTTGGTGCCAAAAAGCAGTACAACGATGACGGCAATAATCAATAACTGCCAAATACTGATACCACCCATACATGTTCCTCTGTGGTAGATGATGATTAAACAAGGCCGCATTATACGTTACACGGCCCGCCTTGAGCGATGAAAAAATCAGCGTGTTTTGCGCCAACCGACAAACCAGGCGATCAGACCACCTGCCATTAACCAGCCGGGCATCAGCCCCCATTCAGGTCGGCTGACCAACAAGAATGTGCCACTTAATACTAACGTAGCGCCAATTCCGAGAAAATAACGCGATTGTCCCTGACGTACATGATTTGACTGAAGCTCGCGGGCAATCTTATCAACACTGTGCTGTAAATACTTGCCCTGGCGCAAACTGTCGTAAACCAGTTCAGGCAGTTCTGGCATTTTTTCGACCCAGAACGGCGCTTTTTCTTTAAATGCTCTCACCAGCGCAGGAATACCGACCTGATCTTTAATCCACGACTCCAGGAAAGGCTTCGCCGTTTTCCATAAATCGAGCTGCGGATAAAGCTGGCGTCCTACCCCTTCGACGTAGAGCAGGGTTTTCTGGAGTAACACCAGTTGCGGCTGCACTTCCATATTGAAGCGACGCGCCGTATTAAACAGATTTAACAGTACATGTCCAAACGAAATTTCGGCCAGCGGTTTCTCAAAGATAGGTTCACAGACCGTACGAATGGCAAATTCGAACTCTTCAACGTTGGTATCTGGTGGCACCCAGCCTGAATCGACGTGTAGCTCTGCCACTTTGCGATAGTCGCGATTAAAGAAGGCGATAAAGTTTTCCGCCAGATAGCGTTTATCTTCTTTGTTTAGCGAGCCAACAATCCCGCAATCAATGCCGATATATTTCGGGTTTTCCGGGTGTTCATAGCTTACGAAGATGTTGCCTGGATGCATATCGGCATGGAAAAAGCTGTCACGGAAAACCTGAGTGAAGAACACTTGCACACCGCGTTCCGCCAGCAATTTCATGTTGGTGCCGTTTTTCTCCAGCGTCGCAACATCAGACACCGGAATGCCGTAAATACGCTCCATCACCATCATCCCTTCACTACAATAGTCAGGGTAAACTTCCGGGATGTAGAGCATCGGGCTGTCTTCAAAATTTCGCCGAAGCTGAATGGCGTTGGCAGATTCCCGCAGCAAATTCAGTTCATCAATCAAGGTCTTTTCGTACTCGCGCACCACTTCGGTTGGGCGCAGACGGCGACCATCCGGCAGCAAACGCGGCACCCAGCGAGCCAGACGGTAGATAAGTTTCAGATCCGCTTTAATGACCGGCAAAATATCCGGGCGGATGACTTTAATCACCACCTCTTTACCATTCGATTTCAATCGCGCGGTATGAACCTGGGCGATAGAAGCAGAAGCCAGCGGCTTGATTTCAAAATCGTCAAACCACGCTTCTACCGGCAAGCCGCCCATTGCAGCTTCAATCTGCTGCTTCGCCAGCTTGCCATCAAACGGAGCGACTTTGTCCTGCAATAACGCCAGCTGATCGGCAATATGCGGCGGAAAAAGATCGCGGCGGGTTGATAACATTTGCCCGAACTTGATCCATACCGGCCCCAGTTCTTGCAGGGCCAGTCGTAGTCGCTCACCTAAAAGTTTGTCTTTATGCCGATTTGGCATCCAGAATAATGAGTATCGCCATAGCCGTAGCGGCAGGGTGATACGCATTTTGGGGATCAGTTCATCAAGTCCGTAGCTTAAAAAAGTGCGAATGATGAAATATAGGCGCCGTACTTCACCTGGCGTCATTTAGCCTCCAGTTTTTCCAGCCGTTTGGTCAGGGCATCAACAGCACGCTCGACGGCAGCCGTCTCTTCCGCAAACCAGGCCACTTCAAGCGGACCGGGTGCCATACGCCACTCTTCAGTAATGGCTTCCGCCACATAACGTTGCTGGCGCTTAATGCCGTGATGCAGGAACTTTGCGCCTCCGCGCATGGCTTTGCTGATTCCTTCAGCGGCGATATCACCGGTATAAGGGGCAAGCAGTTCCGCAGGGTCGAACTCTGCCAGATCTGCCAGCGCAACGAAGTTTTGCACCACCTGAATATCGCCCTGCACTTCCAGCTCACCACTGCGAATCAGGGCGGCAAGCTGCTGGCGATCGCGAAGTTTCGGCAACACACTGGCGTAGGCGATAACGGTGCAGTCAGCATCGCCTGCCCATTCGCCCAGTACATCAACCTGGCGTTCGCTGAACACCAGAATCAATGATGTCGAAAAGCCTTTTACCTCCACGCGCAGCACTTTGCCCAACAGACGCGAGCGGGCTGTTTTCAGCGCGGGTGAGCGATACAGGAAGGTGTTGAGCAGACTTTCAATTCCTGCCGTCACTAAAGGTTTAAAAGGCATTTCCGGTCTCCTGTCAGAACTTATAACCACGATGCAACGCCACAACCCCTGCCGTCAGATTGTAGTAGTCGACACTTTCGAATCCAGCATCCTGCATCATGGCTTTCAGGGTATCCTGATCGGGATGCATACGGATGGATTCTGCCAGATAACGGTAGCTGTCGGCGTCGTTCGCGACCAGTGAGCCAATACGCGGCAGCACATGGAAGGAGTATGCATCATAGGCTTTGCTCAGCGGCTCGATAATTGGCTTCGAGAACTCAAGCACCAGCAGGCGGCCGCCGGGTTTCAGCACGCGATACATTGAACGCAGTGCTTTATCTTTGTCGGTGACGTTACGCAGACCAAACGAAATGGTGATGCAATCAAAGGTGTTATCCGGGAACGGCAGCGCCTCAGCGTTCGCCTGAACATACTCAACGTTGCCAATCACACCGATATTACGCAGCTTCTCGCGTCCCATTTTGAGCATGGATTCATTGATATCAGCAAGGACCACTTTGCCAGTTTCTCCGACCAGGCGGGAGAATTTCGCTGTCAGGTCGCCGGTGCCACCAGCCAGATCCAGCACGGTCTGCCCACGGCGTACGCCGCTGCAATCAATCGTGAATCGCTTCCACAAACGATGAATACCAAATGACATCAAATCATTCATGACATCGTATTTTGATGCCACGGAATGGAAAACGTGGGCGACCATATCCGCTTTTTGTTCCTTCGCGACGGTCTGAAAACCAAAGTGCGTCGTTTCTTGTGACTTATCCACCATCTCAATGCCTGCTCATCAAAAAATTGTTCCAGAAGTGTAACAGATTGGGCGTCGATGCCCTAGATTTCTACCCGGCTTAACTACCCCCAATGGGCTAGCGCGACTGCTGATTATATTCATCATCGCGTTGATAAGCTTCATCATTCGGCTGCTCCGGAACCGACCGAAGTCGATACTCTTCATCCTGGCTCACCGCCTGTTCAGCCAAATCCGGATTAATCTCGCGTTTTATTTCTACTCCTAAACCGCGAAACGCTTCTGCCTGCGCCAGCACATTTCCGCGCCCTGAAGAGAGTTTTTTCATTGCCTGCCGATAGTTATCCTGCGCTTTGTCGAGACTTTGACCAATCGCGGACATGTCATCGATGAACAAACGCATCTTGTCGTACAGCTTGCTGGCACGATCGGCGATTTGCTGGGCGTTGCGGCTTTGATGCTCATAACGCCACAGGTTGGCGATAGTGCGCAGCGCCACCAGCAGCGTAGTCGGGCTAACCAGCATGATATTGTTTTTCAACGCTTCGGTGATCAGCTCCGGCTGGCGGTCAAGCGCCAGTAAAAAAGCGGGTTCAACGGGAATAAACATCAGCACGTAATCCAGGGTTCGCAGCCCCGGCAGTTGTTGATAATCTTTGCGTCCCAGCAAACGGATATGGTTACGCACCGACGCGATATGTTCCTGTAGCGCGCTTTCGCGGGTGTAGTCGTCTTCGGCGTTAAAATAGCGTTCATAGGCGACCAGCGTCATTTTGGCGTCGATCACCACATCTTTTCCCTGCGGCAGCCGCACGATGACATCCGGCTGCATCCGCGAGCGGGCGTCATTTTCGATGCTGACCTGGGTTTCATATTCATACCCTTCACGCAGACCGGAAGCCTCCAGCACCCGCGTCAATACTACCTCGCCCCAGTTGCCCTGGGTTTTATTGTCGCCTTTCAGCGCGCGCGTCAGGTTGATCGCTTCCTGGGCCATTTGCGCATTGAGCTGCTGGAGATTGCGAATTTCGTGGGTCAGGGTATGGCGTTCTTGTGCTTCTTTACCGAAGCTGTCCTGAACCTGACGGCGGAAACCGTCCAGTTGTTCACGTAGCGGCGACAACAGGCTGTTCAGACTCTGACGGTTTTGCTCATCAACCCGGCGATTGCTGTGCTCAAAAATACGGTTGGCGAGGTTTTCAAACTGCTCACTGAGGCGCTGCTCGCTGTTAATCATCTGGCGAATTTTATCGTCAGCATGTTGCTGTGCGGCTTCCATCCGCGTGGTTACTTCACGCAGATCGGCCTCCAGAGAGGTGTTAATACTTTGCAGGCTGCGCACTTCGTTATTGAGTAACTCGCACTCTGCACGCCAGTGCTCGCTTTGGGTAATTTGTTGTTTTGCCGCGCTTAACTCCGCGACCATCTCTTCACGTTCAGCTAATTGCTCGGCTTTTTGCTGCGCATGTTGATAACTGGCAAACAGCCAGCCAATTGCCACACCCACCAACGCAATAACTGCGTAAACCATGATTGAGAAATCCACAACGCCTCCTGACGCAACAACTTACCCGCACAAAATAGAATTGTGCTGTACAAACGTCCAGTTGGAAAGGCATTTCCTGCGAGGCGCTACGCAAAAATACAAAAGGCCGAACGCGTCGGCCTTCAGACAGGAGAAGAGAATTACAGCAGACGACGCGCCGCTTCCACCACGATTTTCACCGCATGGCTTTCGGTTTGTTTCATCGTCTCAGCATTCGGGATCTCTTGCTGGGTGCGGTTAACGATAACACCCGCTACCATACCGGCACGCAGGCCCTGACTTGCACACATGGTCAGCAGGGTTGCAGATTCCATTTCATAGTTCATTACGCCCATCGCCTGCCACTCTTCCATAGAACCTTTAAAGTGACGAACTACGCGACCAGAGTAAGTATCGTAACGTTCCTGGCCTGGGTAGAAGGTATCAGAAGAAGCCGTCACGCCAACGTGAGTCGTCGCGCCAATGGATTTCGCCGCTTCAACCAGCGCAGTCGTACATTCGAAATCAGCGACAGCCGGGAATTCCAGCGGTGCGAAGTGCAGGCTCGCGCCATCCAGACGGACAGACGCCGTGGTAACCAGGACATCACCCACATTAATATGCGGCTGAATAGCGCCCGTTGTACCGATACGCAGGAAGGTGCGAATGCCCAGCTGTGCCAGCTCTTCAACAGCAATAGAGGTAGACGGGCCACCGATACCGGTAGAGCAGACGATAACAGGTTTACCATCCAGCTCTGCACGCCAGGTGGTGAATTCGCGGTGAGATGCCAGCTTAACCGGCTTATCCATCAGCGCGGCGATCTTTTCCACACGATCCGGGTCGCCAGGGACGATGGCAAGCGTAGCCCCTTGTAAATCGTTTTTAGTGAGGCCGAGATGAAAAACATCAGACTTGGACATATACAACTCCTCTGTGAATCGGTTTAGTCAGAAGAAGCAAAAAGACACTTTACCGAAGGGTTTAACATTTTTTCGTGATACTCATCACCATGACGCAAATGCGTTGCATAAATTTACCCACCAAAAGTGATTCAAATCACATAAATCACTCTTCATTCTGCAGGACTGCATAAAAGATGAGCCGATTCAGGCAATGTGATTTGTTGCATGCTGACTATAGTTAACATTGCGCAACATTTTTATAAGGGTACGGAGAATACCATGGCAACAACACAACAATCTGGATTTGCACCTGCTGCATCGCCTCTCGCTTCGACCATCGTTCAGACCCCGGACGACGCGATTGTGGCGGGCTTCACCTCTATCCCTTCACAAGGGGATAACATGCCTGCTTACCATGCCAGACCAAAGCAAAGCGATGCCCCACTGCCAGTGGTCATTGTAGTGCAGGAAATTTTTGGCGTGCATGAACATATCCGCGACATTTGTCGCCGTCTGGCGCTGGAGGGGTATCTGGCTATCGCACCTGAACTTTACTTCCGCGAAGGCGATCCGAATGATTTTGCCGATATCCCCACGTTGCTTAGCGGTCTGGTAGCAAAAGTGCCTGACTCGCAGGTGCTGGCCGATCTCGATCATGTCGCCAGTTGGGCTTCCCGCAACGGCGGCGATGTTCATCGTTTAATGATCACCGGATTCTGCTGGGGTGGACGTATCACCTGGCTGTATGCCGCGCATAATCCACAGCTAAAAGCTGCAGTGGCGTGGTACGGCAAACTGACGGGCGACAAGTCGCTGAATTCACCGAAACAACCTGTTGATATCGCAACCGATCTTAACGCGCCGGTTCTCGGCTTATATGGCGGTCTGGATAACAGTATTCCGCAGGAGAGCGTTGAAACCATGCGCCAGGCGCTGCGGGCTGCTAATGCGAAAGCAGAGATTATCGTGTACCCGGATGCCGGGCATGCATTCAACGCTGATTATCGCCCGAGCTATCATGCCGAATCTGCGAAAGATGGCTGGCAGCGAATGTTGGAATGGTTTAAGCGGTATGGTGGGAAGAAGTCGCTGTAATGAGAAAAGACCGGGTGGTATTACCACCCGACGCAAGTTCTGCGCCGCCTGCACCATGTTCGCCAGTGCCGCGCGGGTTTCTGGCCAGCCGCGCGTTTTCAGGCCACAGTCCGGGTTGACCCACAGGCGCTCTGCCGGAATGCGTTTTGCCGCTTTCTTCAGCAGGGCTTCAATCCATTCCACGCTCGGTACGTTTGGCGAGTGAATGTCATAGACGCCTGGACCGATTTCATTCGGATAATCAAACTCTTCGAACGACTCCAGCAACTCCATGTCAGAACGCGAAGTTTCGATGGTAATCACATCCGCATCCAGCGCCGCAATGGAATCCATGATGTCGTTGAACTCGCAATAACACATGTGAGTGTGGATTTGTGTGTCATCTTTCGCCACGGCGGCGTTGATACGGAAGGCCTCTACGCCCCACTGGAGATAGGCGTCCCAGTCGCTACGACGCAGCGGTAAACCTTCGCGCAGCGCCGGTTCGTCAATCTGGATGATACCAATCCCTGCCGCTTCCAGATCGGCCACCTCATCACGCAGCGCCAGCGCAATCTGTTTGGCGATGGTTTCACGGCTGACATCTTCACGCGGGAACGACCAGAGTATGGTCACCGGCCCCGTCAGCATCCCTTTCACCGGTTTGTCGGTCAGCGATTGCGCATACTTCGCCCACTCCACGGTAATCGGTGCCGGGCGGCTAATGTCACCAATGACAATCGGTGGCTTCACGCAGCGGGAACCGTAGCTCTGTACCCAACCGTTTTGCGTAAAGACAAATCCGTCGAGGTGCTCGCCAAAGTATTCCACCATGTCATTACGCTCGGCCTCGCCATGTACCAGCACATCCAGTCCCAAACGTTCCTGCTCAACAATGGCCTGCTTGATATGTTCCGCAATGCCCGTGCGGTAGTTGTTGGCGTCGAGATTACCCTTTTTGAAATCCAGACGCAGGGTACGAATTTCCGTGGTTTGCGGGAAAGAACCAATCGTGGTGGTCGGCCACGCTGGCAGTTTAAAACGCGCACGCTGGGCTTCGGCACGCACTTCATAGACATTCGCACGCTGGCTGTCCTGGGCGGTGATCGCCGCCAGACGCTTTTCTACCGCCGGACGCGCCTGAATTGGGGCGCTCCACTCTGCCAGAGCTGCCGTGTCACCACTGTTCAGCGCATCGCGCAGCAGTGCCAGTTCATGGCATTTTTGTAGGGCGAAGGCAAACCAGCTTTTCACTTCTGCATCAAGACGCGTTTCCACGCTCAGGTCGATGGGGCTGTGCAGCAACGAGCAGGAAGATGCCACCCACAAATCACGTTTGCCGACAATGTCCTTAATTTGCGCATATTTCTCGGTAAGATCGGCGCGCCAGACGTTACGACCATTGATCAGACCCGCAGACAGCAACCAGTCAGAAGGTAGGCGCTTGTGCAGTTCAGCAACGTCATCTTTACCATGTACAAGGTCCACATGCAGCCCCTGAACAGGCAGCGCAGTAATCGTGTCGAGGTTTGGCGTTACGCCTTCAAAATAGGTGGTCAGCAGCAGTTTCACCTGGCCCTGGAGCGCGTCGTAAGCGGGTTTGTATGCGTCCAGCCACGCCTGCGGTAGTTCCAGTACCAGCGCGGGTTCGTCGATCTGTACCCACTCAATGCCGCGTTTTGCCAGTTCTGCCAGCACTTGCTGATAAACCGGCAGAATGTCGTTCAGCAGGCTCAGGCGGTCAAATTGTTCACCTTTCACTTTCCCCAGCCACAGCCAGGTAACCGGCCCCAGCAGCACAGGTTTCACCTTGTGGCCCAGCGCCAGCGCCTCGTCCACTTCGTCCAGCAGCTGCGTCCAGGTCAGTTTGAACTGTTGGCCTTTAACGAACTCCGGCACCATGTAGTGATAGTTGGTGTTAAACCATTTGGTCATTTCCGCTGCCGCCGCAGGTTCGCCAGTTGGCGCACGTCCACGACCAATACGGAACAGGGTGTCGATATCTACCGAACCATCTTTGTTCTGATGACGTGGCGGAACATTACCCAGCAGCAGACTGGTGGTCAGTACATGATCATACCAGGCAAAATCGCCCACCGGCAGCAGGTCGATACCCGCTTGCTTTTGTTGATCCCAGTGACGAGCACGCAATTCACGCCCTACCGCCAGCAGTTCTTCACGCGTGGAGTTCCCCGCCCAATAACTCTCTTGCGCTTTTTTCAGCTCGCGACGCAGGCCAACGCGAGGGAAACCGAGGGTGTGATTAAGAATTGTCATTATATGCCCCTTATGGAATTTTTAGTATTTAGCCGTCCAGATGTTTACACATCCATAATTGGCGGTTACTGTATATTCCTCAAGCGCAAATTATTCATGCCGAAGTGAAGGACTTTCATGATCGAAGTAAAACACCTGAAAACGCTACAAGCGTTGCGGAACTGCGGCTCTCTCGCAGCCGCTGCGGCGACGTTGCATCAGACGCAATCCGCCCTGTCTCACCAGTTTAGCGATCTGGAACAACGCCTTGGCTTCCGGCTATTTGTGCGTAAGAGCCAGCCGCTACGCTTTACACCGCAGGGAGAAATCCTGTTGCAACTGGCAAACCAGGTGCTGCCGCAAATCAGCCAGGCACTGCAAGCCTGCAATGAACCGCAGCAGACGCGTCTGCGCATTGCCATTGAGTGCCATAGCTGTATTCAGTGGCTGACGCCCGCGTTAGAAAATTTCCATAAGAACTGGCCGCAGGTAGAGATGGATTTTAAATCGGGCGTGACGTTTGACCCGCAGCCTGCGTTGCAACAGGGCGAGCTGGATCTGGTGATGACCTCCGATATCCTGCCGCGCAGTGGCCTGCATTATTCGCCGATGTTCGATTATGAAGTACGCCTGGTGTTAGCGCCTGACCATCCACTGGCGGCAAAAACGCGTATTACACCGGAAGATCTCGCCAGCGAGACGCTATTAATTTATCCGGTGCAGCGTAGTCGACTGGATGTCT
>OBCQ01000442.1_pt1 | contig 11248 bp, 6 predicted proteins | sample 1517991 | NCBI WGS metagenome assembly OBCQ01 (sample SAMN03418263, study PRJEB22391) | human gut metagenome | biome: human-gut; feature: organic feature; material: feces | host: Homo sapiens | place: Tanzania | collected 2013-01
TGAGAAGTGTCAGCCCTAATTTATTTTGTATGAAAAGTTTTAGCGGACAGCAATAAAAAAGAATCATTGTAGGACCATGTCAATCCTCGTCTGAAGTTGTCATGAGAATAAAATCATTCTTATGGACAAAGTGTTTTGATACAGAAGTAATCACATCGGCTATTCCTTACAGAAGTAGATTGTAAAAAGCGAATAATGGAAAAATATAGGCCCTTCACACCTTTCGCCTTCAACGTGTCCTGCAGACCGACCAGAGCCTTCTTAACCTCGTCGTCGAAACGTATTGCTATGAATATGCGAGCCATTATTGTGAGTGTTAGTTAATGGTATTTCTTAAATATCAGAACTTTACTTTTCTTCTATTTTTATGCGAAGTTACACAAAATATATGGGATATCAAACAAATTTTATACAAACGGTAAACACATAAAAATGCGGTAGAGTTTTACTTTCTCTACCGCAATCTTAAAATGTAGTTTTGTTTTACTTGTTCTTCTCGTAATATCCAATGGCAGTCTGAATGTTTTTCTGTACTGCCTTTGTGCTGAACGTCGCACCGGTGCATCCGTCTATGTCTGTGCGTTCGGTGAGCTTCTTAGCCTTTGATACTTTCAGGTTGTTGTAAAGTGGCAGCAGAAACTTCTTTATGCGGGCGAAGTAAGGCACAGTTTCTTCATTTTTCAGAGCCACCACTTTCAGCACCTTTCCGTTCTTGAAGTACACCTCTACTGGGGTGCCTTTGCGATAGCCACGGGCTTTACATATCGTGCTGGTGTTAACTGAGCAGGTGCCGTCGGCGTGTCGTTTCATCACGTTGTCGGCTTGGATGGTGCTGGCTGCGAGGAGCAGCAATAGTGTAGCTGCTCCTCTTTTTATGCACTTCTTTATTGAAAGCATATTCTTTGTCATTTTTTGTTCTTTTCCTAAGTTATTTCATTGTTACCTGAATGCGATTGCCGGGCGCTGTAAGTTGTCGGCAGAAGTCGCGAATGCTGTCAGTGGTTAGACTGTCCACCTTCTGCAAATAGTCCTTGTTGAAGTCGATGCCCTCGCGCAGTTCGTGATAGCGCACGTATTCCCACCATCCGTTGGTGAGCACGGCGCGGCTGTAGTTCTTGCGGGCATATTCCTTCACCTTCTCCAACTGCTCCTCGGTGGGACCCTCTGCTGCCATACGTTGCAGTTGCTGGTCTATTACGGGCAGAAGCTCGTCATATTTGTTCGGGTCGCAACGGAAGCTGACGGTCATTGAGCATCCGTCTGTAGGATATCTCCAAAACTGTCCCTCCACGTTAACGCCGTATGTGCCTCCCTTTTCCTCGCGCACCTTTTCTGTGTAGACGCCGCGCATAATCTGAGAGAGCACGTCGAGCTTGAGGTCTGTGTCAGCGGTATAGGCTATTGGTGCAGAATAGACGATGTTGGTCTGTGCCGAAGGTGTTGCCATTTCTTTGTGGAACACCTTTGTCACCTTTCCTTTCTGAATGTCTAGAGTGTATTCTCCGGGCTTGCAGCTGTTGTTGGTGTTCTTCTTTCCTGGCAAACTTGCAACGTACTGGCAGAGAAGTTCTTCGAAGTCGTCCTCGCGTATGTCACCCGTAATGATAAGGTTCATGCCTGCAAGATTGCTGAAGCGCTCGTTGTAAACCTGATAGATGCGGTCGAAGCTTACCTCCTTCATTCTGTCAGCCGTGAGCGGTTGGGTGCGTTTGCGTTCTCCGTATACGGCTACGCGCAACGAGTCGTTGTAGGTGACGTTAGGGCTTGCGTTGCGGTTACGCAACATCGACTGCTGCTTGGTTATCATATTCTGGAATATGGCTTTGTCCTTGCGCGGATTGGTGAGGTAGAGATACATTATCTGCAACCACGTCTTTAGGTCGGATGCCACGCACACTCCCTTTACTCCCTCTTCTTCTGCGTCGATGTATGGCACCACGCGCAGCGCCTTGCCGCGGCGCTTCTTCTCGAGAGTGAGAAAGTCGAAGTCGGCTGCTCCGCTCTCTTTCACTACGCTTCCGAGGAATTGCAGCGTCGGAGCGTCTGTGTCAGGATAGAGCGAGCGACCGCCCATGCGAAACATGTTTATAGTAAGACGGTTGGGCTCGATGTCTGACTGTCGTGCGCTCACCTTTATGCCGTTAGAGAGGAGATATTCGGTGTAGCCGTTGGCGGCTGTATGCTTGGCGAGAATCTTGCCCTTCTTGGGTAGCTTCTTCATGAATACAGGGTCAACCTGACGTGACGAGTTGTCGTTGGCATATTCATGCTTCTGTGCGTTCTCTATCCATGACTTGAACTGATCTGCCGAAGGCATGGTGTATGGCTTGCCGTCATATTCTGTCGGACCGAAGACGATGCACACCTGATTCTGATTGTCTGCCATCTCCTTCATCGTCTCGTTGATGTCGTCAAGAGTGACGCTGGCAGAAAATTCTGCCTCCAGCGCTGCCTCGTATTCGATGTTCATGCAAGGCTCGTCGCTGCAGAAGTTAGACACGATGTTCTTGGCATATTCGGCGTTGCGTGTCTTGTCCTTGTTGTCAAGACGGTGTTCGATGTTGACGGTGTGCTGCACCTTGGCATGCTCCAGTTCGGCTTCTGTGAATCCGTAACGTCTTGCCTTCTCCACAATCTCTATGGCAGCATCAATACCAACCTGCGGATTGTTGGGCATCAGACCGATGTTGAGAGCGAAGGCGTCCTTCTCGGTGGTGACGTAGAAGCTGCCTGCGCGACAACTTGCTGACATCACTCTCGGCTGAGCCTCATGTGATAGTTGAGCCAGTCGCTGACGCAGTATGAACATGGCGAGTTTCGACTTGTAGCTGCCGAGGAAAGCCTCGCGTGTGGCTCTCGTCTCTCGTGGCTCGGCGTCATGCTTCATGTATAGCGAGAAGTTGAGCGTGGGCTGCTCTTTGTCGGCTTTGGTGTATACTATCATCTCCTTGTTGTCAGGCACCGTATAGTAAGTGCGCTGTGGGGCGCCGGCTGGTACCGAGTCGTCATTAAAGAGGCTCTTTATCTTGGCTTCTATCTCGTCCACATTGATGTCGCCCACAACGATAATGCCCTGCAGGTCGGGACGATACCACTTGTGGTAATAGTCGCGCAGAACATCGTAATGGAACGTATCCACCACTTCTATATGTCCTATCGGCAGACAGTCGGCATACTTCGATCCAGCGTATATCACAGGCATGGCATTCTCCATCATACGCTGCGATGCCATGCGTGAGCGTCGTGTACGCCATTCCTCACGTATCACGCCACGCTCCTGGTCGATTTCGTTGTCCTTGAGCAGCAACGAGCCAGCCCAGTCATGCAGAATGATGAGGCAGGTGTCGGTCACGCCCGCCTTGCTCACGGGAGCGTTGGATATGTTATAGACGGTCTGGTCTATGGAGGTGTAGGCATTGAGGTCGGCACCGAACTTTATGCCGTTGCGTTCACACCAGTTACGTACGGAGCGTTCGCCGCCATTGCCGTCGGGGAAGTTGCGTGTGCCGTTGAATGCCATGTGCTCCAGGAAGTGAGCCAGACCGCGCTGCTCGGGCTTTTCAAGTATTGAGCCCACACGCTGAGCGATGTAGAAGTCGGCTTGTCCAGGTGTCTGGGCGTTGTGGCGTATGTAATAGGTAAGCCCGTTGGCGAGTTTGCCTTTGCGAATGCAGCTGTCGAGAGGCAAGGTCTGTGCCGAGACAGCTATGCAGCTGCCAAGGCACATAAGAAGAGAGAAGATTCGTCTTTGTCTCATATTGAGTATTTAATAGGTTGTTTTTAGAGTAGGGTGTCTGTTTATTTCTCAACCATCTGAACGCCTCCGACTGTATATTCCTTGTTGTTCTTGACAATTACGATCTTGCCGTTTTTCAGGAATACGCCGTTGACGGTCTTGTTTACATTCACGTCGCTGATGCCAGTTGTGTCTGTCGGGTCGAGAGGCAGAACCTTGAGTCCGGCTCCTATCACGTTGCCATCGCCAAGAGCAATTGTGGTGTTGCCGCGCAGGTTGCCGATAAACTCAGAGGTGCCAGTAGATGTTACCTCGCCATTGTTAGTGCACTTCACTACCGTTACCAGTCCTTCGGCACGTGCCGAATTGCCTACGATGCCGGCTACGTAAAGGTCCTGTCCGCTTACTGCTCCGTTATTGACGCAGTTGCTGATAGCCGTTGCTGCCTCGTCGCCCTTCATCACGTTGCCTACGATGCCGCCCACGTTCTTTACGCCGTTTACAGAGCCACTGTTTGTGCAACCCTCGATGTCTACAGCGTTGGTGGTGCAGCTTACGATGCCGGCTGTATACTGCTTGGTCTTTGCCGTACCCTGAGTGTCGTCCACGTTGCCGCTGTTGGTGCAGTTCTTTATGGCGCCAGAGTAAGAGCCGGCAATGCCTGCCGAACCGATGCCGTTGCTGGTTGAAAGATTGCCGTTGTTGGTGCAGTCTTCTATAAGATAGCTGTACGTAGTAATGCTCTTGGCCGACTGCGATCCGCCGCAGATGCCAGAAGCGTAAGTCATAGCCGTCACGTTGCCGTAGTTATGGCAGTCTTTCACGGTTCCGTTGCCGTTTACCATGAATCCGCAGATACCACCGGCAGCGAAGTTTGTGGCTGTGATGTCTGCATAGTTGGTGCAGTTCTGGATGGTACCCATATTTAGCGAAGCGATGGAGCCGACGTAGTTATAGCTTGTGATGTGGTTGTTCTCGCTGAAGACGATGTTTTTCACCACGCCGTTCTTGTCAATGCATCCGAACAGGGCGTTATACTTACCTTCGGCATTATTGCCGTTCTCGGTGTGATAGATGCCGCTGATGGTGTGTCCGTCGCCGTCAAAGGTTCCGTCAAAGCCATAGGCTATATTTGTAATCTGGGCGTTGCCGTCCTTGCCGATGGCAGGCAGTTGCGTCGGGTTGGCTTCCGAGCCGCAGAAGTCGATGTCGTTGGTCATCTTAAAGTACTCGCCCGTTCCCTTGTGGTCTGCGTTGCAGTTGTTTGCCATTGCAGCGAAGTCGGCTGCAGTGCTGATGATGTAAGGGTCTGCCTCTGTACCGGTGCCGTTAAGACCCCATGATACTGTAGAGCCGTCGTTCTGAGCCGTTGCTGTCATCGCTGCTATGCAAGCGAAGATAAATGTAAAGATTTTTTTCATATTCTGATTTTTTAAAAGTTGTTTCCTAAAATGTTGCTGCTGCCGTTACGGTCAGCGTGTTGCGTGTCAGTCCTTTCATGTCGCCATCGGTGGCTTGGTGGAAGTCATACCTGAGCGATATGGCAGGACGTAAGGGCGTGCCTTTGACGGGCATTTCGTATTTGATGGCTGCGTGTGCTGCCGCTTGGCTGAAGCTGCCCATTGTGGTTATCACTCCTGCTTCTGCTGACCATAGCCTGCCTCCTCGTGTGAGCAGACTGCGTCGGGCGCTTACAAACGGAGCGATGATGTGGCGCGATGTGGTGTATGTGTCAGGATAGACATAGGCGGTCTGTCGACGTGTCCAGTAGTGGGTGCCTCCCATGATGTGCCATAAGAAAATCTGTCCCGACGGTTTCCAGTAGGCGTTCACAGTGGCCATGCCGTAAGTCTGCATCTTGTCTGCCATCTTGGTTGGTTCGAAGTATTCGTAGTATGTGGCAGCCGTGCCATTTGTGGCTGTTGTCTGCCGATAGTTCTCACGTTCTGATGTAAGGCTTTCGGTGGTCAGGTGCAAGTCCATCCATACGAGACGCTCCACGTTTTGTGTCATGTCGTAGCGCAGATGCATTGCGAGGCAGTCGCCGTGGTGCTGCTCATGCGAAGCGCTGTATTGCGACTTACGTCCGTAGTAGCCGGTGCGGTGGCTGTACGTGATGTCAGCGAACAGGCGGTCATACTTGGCTTGAGCCGTCACGCCAATGTGTTCTGAGAGCAGTGGCAGACGGTTTTTACTGTCGGTAAACCCTTCGGTGCCGAAAGTCTCTCGTTCACCGTGACGGTTGGCATAGTCGATGAGCGTGTAGTAAATCTGGTCCGTAGTGCCGTAGGTCTTAAACTGCATAGCCTCTATGCGACGGTTATAGACCAGTCCTACACCAATGCCACTGTTGTGAGACAATGCAAGGAAGGCGTCCGTCCTTACGTCCATATCCGTCAGCGTATTGCTGTGACGAAGATCGCGCTGCTTGGCGTATGTGCCGGCTGTATAGTTGAGGCGTGCGCCTACAGCCAGACGTCGCCATGCTCTCCAGCCGATGGCTCCGTTTATGCAGAATGTCTCCATGCTCTTGTCGCCGGCATTGTCGTTTGTTTCCTCAACGAGGTCAAACGGCTTCAGCTGCATTGTAGGCATAAGCATGCTGCCTGCAGCATCTGAGATGTTGTGTCGGCTGTACGTGGCTCTGCCGTAAGCCACAACGTCAGCCGAGAGTCTACAGTATGACTGCACGTCGGCATCATAAGCGTCCTGACGCTTTCCTTCAGATATGGTGTGCAGCTTGCCTTCGTCGTGACGATAAGAGAGCGTGGCGTGAGCTATGGTGCTGTCGTCGAAGGAGGTGAGAGCTGCGGCGTTGTCCGATGTCAGCCATACGTTACGCTGCTCGGTCAGCCGGAAGTCGCGTTGAGCCATTGCCGGCAGACACAGCAGATTAGCGAAGAGAACTATTTTCAGCTTCATAGAAGTCATTCGTTGAATTGTTAGTGTCCTGATATACGGTATGCCCGTCCACGGTCTTTTCCACCTTTCTTATCAAGGCATGTCCGTAGCCTCCGGTAAGAGTGGCATAGCCATTGTCCAGATCGGACGTGAGGCGCTTCTTGCAGTTGGCAAGAGCTGTGGCGTTATACACCTCTACTGCGTCAATCACCCAGCTACGCGGCATCTTCAGACATGCATACACGATGTTGCCCTCTTTTCCCGTCGGATATATCATATTGGCATTGTCCTCGCCGAAATCCTTAGGCGTTACGCCCTCGGTGCGGAACATTATCACGGCTGGAGAAGTCTGGCTCATCGCCCAGGCATTGCCCTTGCCGTATTTCACCGCTTTCAGATAGTGGCTGACCGGAATGACGTCGGCAGGCGAGGGATAATACAAGGTGTTGTTATACTTACCTCCGTCGCTGCTTGTCGCCTCCACGTCGTACATGCAGTAGTAGGCTGCGTTGGCATAGTTGACAGAGTTGCTGTAGGTCTGCGTATTGTCAATGGCTCCATGCACGTTCACCACGAGTTCCGAGTAAGGCGCTATCGTGCAGCCCGGTTGGAAATACCAGATGCCGTTGAGCGCCGGAATCCAGTCGGCGTCGGCATAGTCCAGCTTGCCTCCGTTGAGGAAAGAGTGGGTGTTGGCTTCTGCATTGTACGGCTCGACGATGCCGAAGCCTACATTGTCGAGCGACACCGTCTCGGATGAATTGTTGTAGATGATGATGCACTTGTCTATGGCGAATTTGCCTGACCCGTCGTCTTTCTGACAACCTCCATTATACAGCTCCTTTATGAGAATAGGGTTGGCAGTCTGCATGGTTGTGACGCTGACTGGCAACATTATGTTAGTGTTGGTGCTGCCTATTGCCACGTCGGACAAAGCCCCGTTGCATACATGGCGGAAGTATTCGTCGTCGCTCACCTTCGATGCGCTGACACTGTATATGCCAGCGGGCAGAGTGAAGCGGGCAATACCGTCGCCGTCTGTGGAAGCTTCGAAAGTGCTGCCGATGTTGTTTGTCATATTTACCGAAACATCAGCTACGCTTTCGCTCAGCCTCACCTCGATGTTGTAAGTGTCTATATGCTCGTCGTAGCTGCACGATGCCAATATGGTCAGCACAGTAAGCAGTAGGGCAAAATAGTATTTCGTTATATTGCTCATATTTCCTTGTTTTTATTCGTCGATTGTCCATTCGTCTACAGTCTTACAACTTCACTCTGACGGATGCTCCATAATAGAACTTCGGGACGTATCCGCTGTCAAACAGCGATGTCTTCAGTCCGGTCTGTGCATTGCGAACGGACGCCAAGTTGTTGAAGCAGTTGTTGGCGTAGAACGAAAGACTCACCCATCTGCCTATCTCCTTCGTTACGGAGAAATTGGCTGAGCAATATGCCGACACATCCTGCGGATTGAAGTAATATGCAGTGTTGCTTCTTACTATCAGATTGCTCAGTTGGCGATATAGTGTAGGATTGTTGTCCTTGGCAGCCAGAAGAGCCTCAGCGAAGGGAATGCGTTCCGATGGATTGTCCCATGTGGAGTAATATTCGGGATATACTGCCACATAATGGTCGGTCTGTCCCGTGTATTTCGTTCCAGTCACGTCGCCTGCTTCATTGAGCGTTATGGTTGTGCGATTGTCCGAGAGATTGCGTCGGTAGTTTAGCAATGTTGTCTCCAGACGCATGGTCATGATGAGTCGCAGTCGTGGTATGCGTGCCGTCAGAGTGGTGTTGAGGCTGCATCCCTTGTCCAGCATGCCGTTGCTCACCGTTGGCGTGCTTGCCGTTGAGGCAGATGTGACGTTGCTGCCTACGTAATAGCCTATAAGCGGTTTTACGTCGGAACTTTCGGCTTGGTCGCCAATGCCATTGGGACTGCCCGCAATGAGCGTATTGTCGATGCCACGATAGTGATAATACTTGCCGTCTATGCGCAGCGACAGACCTAAGGTGTGGCGGTTGCTGATGATGGGCATCTCTGCCACCCATTCCAGTCCGTAGCGTGTCACAGGCGAACCGTTCACATACTGTAGGTTGGCGGTGTATGTGCGGCGGGTGGAGTTGGGCAGCGTCACCGTGTGACCGTCAGTGGCTGATGTCACGCTTATAACGCCAGTAGTCGGGTTTACGCCGTATATGCGGTCTGCGACGGCAATCCCGCAACCTTCAAGAGCCGACTGCGATGTCTGGTTGTAGGCAAAGGGTGTGTATACGTTCAGAGTCTGATACGGATTGTACGTGCGGCTCCAGAATGCCGAAACACTCAGCCGCGCCTTGCCAACGGTTGCGTCCAGTCCTGCTTCCACCTGGTTGGCATGCTGCCATTTCAGGTTTCTGTTATATAAGGCGCGTTTCACGTCGGTGTAGTAGGCATAGTAAGCCTTGCCGTCGGCTGTTGACCCTGGTGTGAATACGAGGCGGTCTGTGTATGTGTCGGCAGGATAGAGCACCTGAAACGACGGCAGCTTCACGCTTTTGCCATAGCCGGCATGCAGCGTGAGCGACCATTGCCTACCTTTTGTTATATTATATCGTGAGTTTATTCGTGGCGAGAGGCTTGCAGCGGTGCCGTAGTCAGAACCGCTGATCATAGTGATGTCGTCACGCAGTCCGCCTACGATCATCAGTCTGCCTATCGTCAGGCGTTCCTCTATGAACATCGCCAGACTGTGCATCGTTGGCAGGAGGCTGTAGTCGTAGGGTCGCCATGTGGGAGCCAGACGCATGTCGTCGTAGTATGTGCCCTGACCGTTATTGCGTGTAGAGTTTAGTTCGGTGCCGACAGTCAGCTTGTTCACGGCTCCGAGAATGCGTCGTGTCCACTCGCCCTTTAGCTTAAGCTGCATGGTCAAAGGCTTCTGGTCGTTGAAAGACCGCACATACCAGTAGCCCGTCGGACTCAGTATGATGTCGCCCGTGCCCATGCCGTCAGCGTAGTCTTTGGCTATGGCATAGCCGTTGGTCATGGTGTGCAGGTAAGCTTGGGTGGATGATGACGACGTATTGGCATAGTTCTCCGAGCGTCGGTCGGCTGTGGAGAAGGCTGCCTGCAAAGCTACGTTGAATACTCCGGATCGCTTGCTGTTGCAGAGCCAGTCTATCTGCAGGTTGGCACGTAGCTGATTGTCGCGTTGGCGCTGATAGGTGTTGCGAAAAGCGTCCGGGTCGGCTTCTGAGTCATATCCTCCGATGTTGCCAGTCAGACTGGCTGTCAGATTGAGGCTTGAGCCTTTTATGCGAAGTACCTTATTGTATGTAACCGACATGATGTTTCGGCTATACGCTGTGTGAGGCGATGCTATGTCGGTGAATGAGCGTGCGTGTTCCAACGAGAAGTTGAGCGTACCGGCATTATGCGCCAATGCCATGCCCTTGCTAAGCGCCACCTGACGTGTATACGGATTCATCGACGCCTCCATAATCCATGGTGTATGTCCGCGACGAGTGTTCACCTTCACCACGCCGTTGCTTATGTCGCCATACTCCACGCCCGGTATTCCGGCTATCACCTCAATGCTTTCGATGTTGGACGTCGAGATGTTGCGTGTGGATGCCGACTGCGTCTCGCTCATGCTGGCATTGTTGTTCAGACGCATTCCGTCTATCTCGATAGCTGTGCCGAATGCGGCGTTGCCTCTCTCGCCAGAAGCGCAGCGCAGCGCCATGCGCGAGTCGTCCGTCAGAGTGGAGTTGACGGTCTGTCCGCCGGGCAGCAAAGCCATGATGTCGTTGAGCGATAGGGCTTGCGAGTGGTCGAGCGTGTTTCGGTCAATAGAGTAAGTCGTGGTGCCGATTGTCGATTTCTTGCGTGCCGTGACCTCCACGCCCGGAATGCTTAGGTTTTCTTCCTTAAGGCGTATGTTCTTGAGGTCTGTGTTGCGATTGATGTTGAATTGCACGGTGCGGGTGACGTATCCCAAAGTCCTCACCTCAATGGAGGTTGGTCCTTGGGGGATGTTCTCGATGACAAATGTGCCGTTGACATCGGTGGTAGCCCATAAGTCAATATTTGATACCTTGACAATGGCATACGACAATGGCTGTAAGGTGTGTTCGTCAATCACGCGTCCTGACACCTTGAAACGTCCGTCAATGGCTATTGATGTTGCTGATATGTTGGCTGTTGTTACTGCCGATATTATCAAAAATAGTATTAATGCTATTGCTTTTCTCATTCCGTGACAACTTGTTGGTTGAATATTATAACACGTTGTTTCTCAATCTGCAAAGTTATCACCGTTTCTCTTTTTATACAATACCGATATTTGGGTAATTTGTGGCTCACCCGACAAAGTCCGTGGCAGGGCTAACCAAACACCAACGATACCCGATAGAAAAAGAACGGAATGTCCCTTACCCCACGCAGTTGGCTTCTAAAAGCCTTCAGCTTGGAATTGAGCGATTCTGCCGATGATTGCAGTCGTTGCGGTAATTTTAAGTCATTATTGCGGTCGTTATTTGCCTTAACAAGTCACAAACTACTTATACATATAACAACACTGTACGTGAAAAAATCTGCCATATCTTCCAGTTTCGGCATAACTCGTT
>OBCQ01000445.1_pt1 | contig 11190 bp, 9 predicted proteins | sample 1517991 | NCBI WGS metagenome assembly OBCQ01 (sample SAMN03418263, study PRJEB22391) | human gut metagenome | biome: human-gut; feature: organic feature; material: feces | host: Homo sapiens | place: Tanzania | collected 2013-01
GTAGGTGGAAGTAGACAAAAACCGATATAAACCCCGTATCTGTTTTCCGAGTCTTCGACTTGCTTTACATCCAGCCAAAGCCTTACGAGAGTAAACTCTCGACTGCTTTAACTGAATGCAAAGCTGTGGCACGATGTGCCACTCGGAAAAACAGATACGGCGATAAACAGAATAAAAACCGTTGGTCGCTCTTAAACTGTGGGCAACAATCGGAAAACGGATACAGCTATAAACAAATTCGGAGGAGTAAAATAAGGAAAATGCAATATACAGAAGAAATGATACTACAGTCCAAGAGCGGATATTGTATGCCATTTGAGGAGCAGCCTGGTAAAGAAGTAGCAATGACATTGGGATATGGAGAACAGACACATCCATCTACAGGAGAAAAGTTCTTTCATCACGGACTGGACTTTATGGTCAACCATTATCCTCTGTCCGCAGTGGCAAGTGGCACCGTATCGGGAGTTGGCAGTGACAGCATACACGGCATATACCAAACAATACGATATGGTAAATACGAGGTAATCTACGGACACCTTGCCAATGTGTATGCCAACTTCGGAGAGCCAGTAGTAGCAGGACAAGCAGTAAGCCTGAGCAGCGACCGATTGCATATCAGTGTAAAATTCGACGGAGAGGAGCTGAATCCGTTGGAATTCCTGACCATGCTCTATGGCAATATCAAGGCATTGAAACATCAAGGAAGGATCGGGGCGATAGACATTGACGATTTTGACATGAACATCGCCACACAATATGACAACGACAGAGAAGAAATCGAGTCATTGATGCTGCGTTATCTGCCTTTATATATGGATGACCTACGGCATGGACAATACGCATTGTCGCCCCATCGGGAACAATCGCTACGTAATATTTTCTCGTTGGGAGCCATGAAACGCTACTTCTTTGAGGTTATGCCAAGCATGAGCAATCCGTTGGGTATCAGCCAGAGAAGTGTACCATTGGCATGTAAGGTACAGAATCTCCTAATTGGGGATTTTCTTGACTATTTGGCGTTGCGCCACAATGTGTTTCTATCCACATTGAATGAAGCATTAAAAAAAAGTCCACAGCGACCTCCTGAGCAGTAGTGGAGTCATCGATCCATTAATGAATTTGGAGGTGGACATTCAGAGCTTCGACATACCGAGAATAGTCAGCGTATACCCCGACCGCGCAGGAGTAAGATGGTGGACCAAAGCCTGGTTCAACAATCATGAGAACGGAGAGAGTTCTGTGGAGATAGAACGTCAGCAAGCCATTCTGTTTATTCTTGACCGCATAGAGAAAGACGAGTGGCTAACTGAATATTTCCCAAAGCAGATGGAAGTATACCATCATGCGATAGAGCAGACCAAAGAGCAACTGTTGAACCAAACCCTGTAAGTAACAAAGCAATGAGCATAAAGAACAGCAAACGATTTGCGGAGATAGAATATAGTCTGCAACATTACTTTGAAGGCAGTGTCTTGTCTGTAATGAAACAAGTCAGAAAGACGCTGAACGACAAGCAAATCAAGGAACTGGCAGACTACCAGCGTAGTCCGGCAGGTATCATGGCATCATCCAATCCTATGTTGATAGACATGGGTTGGCAAGCAGTGCGCACAGCTGGCGAGTGGAACAGCAAGACCACCGAGGATTATCTCAGGATGTGCAATGAGAAAATGCAAAACGACAAAGCGATGCAGCGTGACTTCGCATTGTTGTCAGCAGAATGGCGTAAAGCCGTGGTGGAACAAATCGGACGTACAAAATACGATGCACTATCCAAACAAATAGGATGCGATTTGGCATATGCCTATATCGGTCAGCGGATGGAAGACCTGATGATCAACAAATTGGTTGTGGATGACATCCCCAAATCATCGATGGAATACATCATGCGAAAGGCAGCCAAGCAAAGTATCTGGGGATTTACTGAGGAATTGATGAAGTCCCCATTAACCAAAGAGATTGAGGCAAGAAGCGAGAAAGCCTATAAGCCAAGTACCACAGAGAAAGTTACGGGACGAGTGGCAGGTTCTGCAGTAGATGCCGTATCGATGGGAGCTTTTAATGGTTGGACAACCTTCGCCAAGTTCGTTGGCTGCGATGTAGCATTAGGATATGCCTTAGACAAAACCGTTGGCAGTACGGAGCAACGCAAGGAGCAGATAATGGAGCTAAGCATCAGCAAAGGAATCTTTGGTAGTAACAGCAATGTCTTCAACGGCTTCCGTAAACATGCCAATGAACTTGAAGAATCTGGAGGTTTCCTGCAAACGCTTAACGGACAATTATCACATAAAATCAAGTTACCAACAAAAATATACAAGCCTGTGACATGGACAACAAACAGCAATAACAAATCCCCTTTCCCGGTGTTTACACCCAATACGGATTTTCTGAAGCCCAAAGACATACGTAAGGACCCAAAATACAAGGACGTTCCGTTGATTGTAGCACCAGGAAAGGAAGATGACTATCTGAAGGAAAAAGCTCAGCAAGAAGCGGCAAAACAAAAAGAGGCAGAGCGCAAAAGTACTGAAAGAGAACATGGAACTGACGGTTCAGGAGAAGCACAATCTGTTGACGCATCATCAGATGAGGATCAAGCCAATCAGTTGCAGCAAGCCAATGAAAACGGTTGGGAAGGACTGTTGGCAAATTTCGGGTTAGACGGTTTCGGCGACATCACCCATAACCTTGGCTATGTGCTCGCCATGTTGCCAGATATGTTAGTAGGATTGCTTACTGGCAAGACGAAGTCCTTGAACATGGACAACAGCATGATACCATTGGCAAGTATTGTGGCAGGAATGTTCGTGAAGAATCCGATACTTAAAATGTTATTGATAGGTATGGGAGGAGCCAATCTGATAAATAAAGTCGGGCATGAAGCATTGGAGAGGAAAGCCAATGAAGGCTCAGTGCCAGATAGATATGCAGCAAGCAATCGACAAGTCGCATACAGACAATATGCAGACGAGCCATTGAATCCACGTTTAAGCAATCCTGTGCTAAAAGGCAGTTGTTTGATAGTACATATCGACCGAGTGCCCTGTACTATTCAATTGCCACAAACTGTGGTGGATGCATATCAGGCAGGGGCGTTGCCGTTGAATACCCTTGCCAATGCGATACTTGCAAAAAATGAGCAGATGCAATCTGTGGCCATGCAGCAGTATGAGAATGGTCGTGAGGAGCGTGAGACAGTCAGCAGATCAAGAGGAATACAATAAGAATATAATAAAAGTACAATATGAAAGACAAGAGTCAGGCGGAAAAGATAGCTGCAGAGAGACAAGTGGAATTACTCTCTACGGCGTTGGGCAGTACGCCATCAGCAAAAGGATATTGGTTGAACGCATCGGGTAAGACCTATCCAAGTTTCTATCCCAAGGGATTGACAGTAAGTCCGTTCAATGCATTGATCATGTCATTGCATTCGGACAAGTCTGGTAGCAAGACCAACCTTTTTATGCCTTTCAGTGAGGCAAAAAGACAAGGAGTGGCGGTAAGGGAGCATGAACGAGGAGTACCGTTCCTTTTCTATAATTGGAACCAATACGTCAATCGTAACAATCCAAAGGATATTATCAGTCGAAACGACTATCAGGCATTGGATGTAGAACAGCAGAAGCAATATAAAGGTGTACACAATCGAGAGATACGCACACTGTTTTGCATTGACCAGACCACAATGCCATTTGCCAATGAGAAAGAATACAAAAAACTGTTGGCAGATTATGGCACAGCTGAGGAGCGAGGTTTGGGAGAAGGAGATGAACGAGCCATGCATGTTCGCTTCAATGACTTCCTATTGAAAATGCGTGAAAACCTTGTGCCTATCCGTACGGACGGCAGCGGTGTCGCACATTATGACACGGAAAAGGATGCAGTGTATATGCCACGCCAAAAGGACTTTGAGCATTACAATGACTATGTGCAAGAAACATTGCGCCAGATTGTCTCTGCCACAGGACATCAGCAGCGGTTGGCACGTGAAGGCATGGTGATGAAAAATGGTACAGCCCCATCGGAGGATGCCATAAAAAGAGAACGATTAGTGGCAGAATTGGCTTCTGGAGTGAAAATGTTGGAGTTGGGACTGCCAGCGCGATTGTCGGAAGAAGGCTTGCATCTGACAGATTATTGGGTTCGTGAGTTGAAGGAAAATCCCTGCCTGATAGATGCTGTAGAGAGTGATGTAAACAATGCCCTTTTAGTGATGCGCAAGGCAGAGCAAGGAGAAAAGATAGAATACTCCACCATGCGCAATCAGCGAGAGACCAAAGAACTGATGGACCAGTTGCCTAAACACTATCTCATAGCGGATGAAATCAAACAGCATCCCGACAAAGACAACAAGACCATCGTATTGGTCATCGACAAGGAGAAAAAGACAGCCGACGTGGTTATGCCGTCAGGAGCCTCATTAGAAGTGAACAATGAGATACAGGGCATGAGCAAGCAGCGCATCCAGAAAGCATTGGAACGTGAAGGCATCGAAACCGTACGCTTCTACAATCCTGACGGAGCATTGGGGTATCGTCCCGATGACAGTTACTTTGCGGACAAGCAAGTGGACATCGCAAGATTGAAAAATTGGTCGTTAGAACATCTATCCACATTAGATGCCAGTCCTGCTGTAGAGCGAGCCAAGGATGTCGGGTTCAGTCAAGTACAGATGATACAAGACGACAAAAACCGTTGGGCATTGTATATCAAGCCCGAGGGACAGAACGGATATAGCATATATCCAGACAAGGCAGACATCAACCAGTTCTTTAGTACACTGAAGCAGTCGATGGACAATTTTGAAGCAGTAAAGATGGAGTTGGCAAACAAGTATCACCACCGTGCAGCCGTACAACCTGACTTGAAAGTGGACCTGTTCGGGAGCAATGACCAGGACATAGATATGAACCGCATAGAACGTGTGTGCGTATTCAAGACCAAAGAAAATGGCATTCTTTGTTCAGCAACCATCGACGGAGAGAAGATGAAGCCCCGATGCATTACCCCACAGCAATGGCAGCGGTTATGGGTAGCAGAAGACAGAAACAGCTATAAAACCCATTTGGCAGCAACCCTATTTGCTGACGTGCTGAAAGCTGGAGAAAAACAAGAACAAACATCATCGGAGAAACAGGAAGCGGAGACCGAGGTGAAGCAGGAACAGCAAGGAACAGCAGAGAAGCATGAAGAGGAACACCGGGAATATCACGAGGAAGAAAACAAACAAGACAAGTCCGAGGAGAAAGCCAAGGAGGAAAAAGCAGCTGAGGAAAAAAAAGCACAAGATGCGCAACGCAAGAAAGAGCAAAAATCATCTGGCATAAAAAAGCAATGGGATGACTTGAAAGCCAAGCACCCAGATGCATTATTGTTGTTTCGCATTGGTGATTTCTATGAGATGTACAATCAAGATGCACGCAAAGGGTCTGAGATATTAGGAATCACGTTGACCAGACGAGCAAGTGGCAATATCAAAGAAATGGCAGGCTTTCCATACCATGCCCTTGACACCTACCTGCCCAAACTGATACGGGAAGGACAACGAGTAGCCATCTGCGATATGTTGGAAGAACCAAAACGGCACAAGCAGGAGGAAGTGAAAGAGTTGGTAGAACCATCGAGAGGTATGAAGCGGTAGATATACCAATAAGATTAAGTACAGTAAAAGGATAACAAAAAGTAATAAGAACAATGAGCAAGAACCAATCATACGCCGACCAATATGCAGAGGCGGCTATGGAGCAGATGAAGCGTTATGGCATTCCTGCATCCGTTACCTTAGCGCAAGGCATGCTGGAAAGCAGTAATGGAGAGAGTGAACTATCACGATTAGGGAATAATCACTTTGGCATCAAAGCAACAGCTTCGTGGTTGAAGAACGGAGGTGAATATCTGGTATATACGGATGATAAGCCCAATGAAAAGTTTTGTAAGTATAGTTCTGTGGCAGACAGCTACGAGCACCATTCCAAGTTCCTCGCAAACAATCAGCGTTATGCCAAGTGCTTTCAGCTGTCACCAGATGACTATAAGGGTTGGACTAAAGGGATTGCCAAAGCCGGGTACGCATCAGGTATGGGATATGCGGCACATTTGCAGGACATCATCGAGCGGAATGGGCTACAGAAGTATGACCAGCAAGTGATGAGCGAGATGAAGGCGCAAGGGAAGTCATTCGGAGTGGAGAACAATCCAAGACAAGCAACAAGCGAAGAACGAGTACAAGACAAACGACCAAATGGCAAGTATTCATTCCCTTTGCTCCGTGAAACCTATCTATTCATCACTTCTCCGTTCGGTATGCGTCAAGATCCGATGGACAAGAGCAAGCAGCAAATGCATAAAGGCATAGACATCCGTTGTAAGCATGATGCCGTATTAGCAACCGAGAATGGCGGTAAGGTGGTAGCCGTCAACCAGAATGTGAATACAGCTGGAGGAAAAAGTATCACGGTGGAATACAATCGTGAGGACGGCAGCAAGGTGCAAACCACCTATATGCATTTGTCGGAGGTAAATGTAAAAGTGGGCGATGCCGTGTCAGCTGGGCAAAAGATAGGTGTGACAGGCAATACTGGAACAAGAACCACTGGAGAGCATCTGCATTTTGGAGTAAAAACAATTGCAGCAGACGGGACAAGTCGGGACGTGGATCCGTCCTGTTATCTGGCAGAAATCGCACAAAAAGGCAACATCAAACAGCAAGCCTTGTATAATGGCAATGACCTGTTGGCAAAATACAAAACCGATGTGCCAAGCAATACAGAAAGTATGTCACCCGATGCATGGATGAAGAAGTTGCTGTCGTCTGAAGATAGCGGTGTAGGATTACCTGTTGGCAGTGACCCTATCTTGGAAATGGCAATGACAGCATTCTCATCGTTGATGATATTGGCTGTGAAAATAGATAACAAAGAAGCCGAGGAACAGAAGGCAGCTATCAGTCAATCAGTCAGTGAACGGTCTGTAGATTTGACTTCACTGGTATCAGGCATGAAAACGTGCAGTCTGAGTATTGGTGACAATGGTCGTGCGATACTGACGGCAGACAATGGCAATGTCAAAATAAGCCGTGAACTGACATCTGCAGAATTAAGCAGGCTGTCCGCCACCTTGAAAGATCAAGAATTGAGCGAAGAGACCAAACGGTTGCGAGTAGCAGGAATGGTAAACAGCATTGTCATCAGTCAACAGGCTTCGCAAAATTTTGAGCAAGGAATGCAGGAACAGCAGGGACGCAACGAAAGCATGCACAGATAAATGAAGTGTGATGATTGAGATAACTTTTTTAAAAGTACAAGACTATGATGAAATGTAATGTAACTATTTGCGGTGTGGTGAGCAAAGCTGCCACATGTCGCACGAATAAAGAAGGGAAGCCATTCGTAACATTTAGTGTTGCAGTGGTCATCCCTGCCAAGAACGGAATCAATAAAACAATTGAAGTTAGCGTGTTGAAGGATGGAACACTGACGGAATTAGGCAATATTGTGACAGGACAGCGCATAGAAGCAGTCGGTGTGCTTATCCCCAGGAAACATGGTGAGAACATGTATTACAACATGAATGCGACAGCTATCCATACCGATACAACTGTAAAGGAAGACAGCATTGTAGGACAGTTGGAGTTCCGTGGAAAGATAGGTAAAACCATCGACGAGAAAAAGAGCAAGAAGGGTGAGCCGTACCAAATGTTTTCAGCTTATTCAGCGACTAAAGCAGAAAACGGTTTTGAATATATCTGGGTACGACTTGTCCGTTTCAACAAGGAGCGTGAGGCGTGGTTAGTACCAGGATGCCGAATAACGGCTAAGGGCGAACTGGAGTTGTCACTCTATAACGACCGACTCACATTCTCATGTAAAGTGGACGAATTGGCGGAATACGTACCACAGCCGTATAACCCTAATGCTTGACGCTTATGGCAAGATACAACAAACCAACCAGTGATGGTCCGAGCAGTGAGGAAAAAGCTTTGGACCTGTTTGCTGAGATGATGATAGAAAAAATCCAAAGCATTGACAAAGACTGGAAAAAGCCTTGGTTTACAGATGGTGCACTGCAATGGCCGAAGAACCTTAATGGTAGAGATTATAACGGTATGAACGCTCTCATGTTGCTCCTTCAGTGCGAGAAACAAGGTTGGAAGATACCCCGTTTCTGTACATTCGACTGTGTGCAGCGGTTGAACAATACGGAGAAAAAGGATGCCAACGGAGAAGCATTGCCACGTGTGTCTGTGTTGAAAGGTGAGAGGTCGTTTCCTGTTTTTATAACCACCTTTACCTGCGTTGATAAGGACACCAGGGAGCGCATCAAATATGATGACTACCGTCAACTGTCGGAAGAAATGCGGAAGCAGTACAATGTATATCCGAAACTACAAGTCTATAGAGTATTCAATGTACAGCAAACCAACTTGCAGGAAGCTCGTCCCGAGATGTGGGCAAAGTTGGAAACAGAGTATGTAAAACCGGTGCAGGAACAAGACGAACAGTTCTCATTCGCTCCTATCGATACAATGATTAAAGACAACCGCTGGATTTGCCCCATCAAGCCACAATATGGAAACAATGCATATTTCTCAATTAGCAAGAATATGATTGTAGTGCCAGAGAAGCAACAGTTTGTGGATGGAGAATCGTTCTATGGAACCTTGTTTCATGAGATGGCACACTCGACTGGACATGAGACAGTACTCGACCGTTTCAAACCTACAACATTCGGTTCATCTGAGTATGCACGTGAGGAATTGGTGGCAGAATTAGGCAGTGCGCTTGTCGCCCAAAGATATGGAATGGCAAAACATATCAAGGAAGACAGTGCGGCTTATTTGAAGTCGTGGATGGAAAGTCTGAAAGAGTCACCACAGTTTATCAAGACCACGTTGCTTGATGTGAAGAAAGCGACATCGATCATCAATCAACATATTGATAAGATGTCGCTCGAACTGGAAGAAGCACAAACGGAGGATGTTGTAAAAGAAGCAGACCAGAAAGTTGCAGATAATAAGACTGTTACGCCATATTACGCTTCTGTTGCCTATCTGCAGAGTACCGATGGCACAAGTGTATTGGATAGTTTGAAAGATATAGGTGACTATGACCGTCTGCTGCAAGAGGCAAAGGAATATGACCAAGGCGATGCCATTGATTTGGAACACACGTATAAGAGTGCCGTGCAGAACCGTGGTGACGATGTATTGGTAGACGATGCCCATTACGCTGTGGTATATAATGGTAGTGTTGGCGGCACCTATGAGGTGATGCGCAAGGTGACAGAGGAAGATGTTCGTGACAGTATTACTCGATACGGATTGCCTTCTGAGGCATCAAGGGATGTAGAAGAGGTGGCGAAGTCGATGATTGCAGAAGACTTTTCTGATTTGTCAAAGCGCAAAGCTCCAGTCTTTGAAATGCCAAATGGCGATGTACTGCATCTGCAATACGACCGTGAGCACGACAGTTTTGAGCTCGGAACTGTTACCAATGCCGGGTTGGCAGTGCAGCATATTCTCAGCTATGACCACAACTTGTCACTTGCAGACAATATCGAGGACGTGTATAACACGCTTTGTGAGTTGCCAGACTATCAGTTACAAGAGGAAAACGCGGAAGAAGAAAATGTAGCAAAGGCTACGTTCCGCAGATAAGAGAAGTCAGCCGTAGGGAGAAGTTATTGTCCTCTCCTTACGGCTGGCTTTTGTTTGGTCTAAGCGTTGAAAGCGTTACTGAGTGCCGTGTGCAACTGATAGACCATATCCTCAGCAGCGTTCATGTCCGCTACGATGTCGGCTATGTGGTATGGCGCACCGTTATGTCCGTGTCCGTCTTCGCCAATCCACAGGTAGGCTTCGTAATCCGGGTCGTAGTCTTGGTAATAGTCAAAGATATTCTCCAAAAGCACATCGGGGTCGTTGTCAAAAGTGTTGGCTGAGAAAGAGAAATCCTGTCCTTGGGGCGTGAACTTTGCAAAATTGAAAGTGATGCGTAATTCATTCTGCTCCTCGATAGTGACAGCCCAACCTTCTTTTTCGGCTACACTGATAACCATGTCTTGTATCTTCTCCATATTGTGATAGTTTTTGTGCCGTAGACTATTTGGGCAGCCTACGGCAGATGTAACAAATTAGCTCTTTGGGGGCTTTGAGTAAAGGCGATGAAGAAAGCTACGCAATTCATTGTCTTGTATGTTCTTCAGTTTGGTTGGTGTAAAACCTTTTACCTGACATACATGGAACTTGTCATTAATCCCATACTTGGAGCCATCAATCTCTATTTTCTCCAATTCGTTTGCTGATACATAGCCGTATTCCGTTTCGCACAATCCGCATACAATAGTGAATAACATAAAGTCATTTCCTTCAGTCTGTCCTTCAAGAACAAACCATCTGATGTGTCCTATAGTAAATACAGCCACACAAATAGCGTCTTTGCCTTTTTCCTCTTGAGAGTAAAGAGGAAAGTTTTTTATTGCCTCCATAAACTGAGGCGTAATCAGTTTGTTCGTCATATCAATACTATTTTGCTTGTTCATAAATATTCGGTTCGCTTGTCACGTTGTAGATATAATCACCACAACGTACCAACAATGCGTTCTTGCCATAATAAAGGCTTTTCATGCATTTCACACTGCCTGTCTTGTGGAAATTAGGGAAACGGCAGATGTCAAACCGCTTGCCTTGCTCTTTTGTCAGTCTTTTTACTTTCATATCCATTTGAATTGAATTTTATTTTCTTCCCTTTGATTGAAGCCTAATCAGCTTCGCTTGTCGGGAACTTGATTTTTCGTGCATTTCTAAACTGCATGACAAGAGTGATAAGGCAAGCAAATGACAAGGAATTGAACGGAATACCCAATATCTATGATTTGGGAAGGATGCCGTTCCATTCAATGCAGTAACTTTGCATAGAAAAATGAGTGCGGACAAGTGATGCGGAATGTGTCTGATAATCATTCGCCTATATATAAAAGGTATAATGATTATAAAAATGGACAAGAAAACGTATTATGTGGCTGTCGATAAAAATAGACCCTGGAGAAGTATAAAGAGTGGGACGAAGAATATTGCACAGACCTATATCTGTATACATGGAGATTTACGGAAGAAATCTACACTGGAATTACAAAAGGCTAATGCTTTAGAGAAAAAGATGTCGAAATGCCCAAGAAACGTGGTCG
>OBCQ01000448.1_pt1 | contig 11182 bp, 9 predicted proteins | sample 1517991 | NCBI WGS metagenome assembly OBCQ01 (sample SAMN03418263, study PRJEB22391) | human gut metagenome | biome: human-gut; feature: organic feature; material: feces | host: Homo sapiens | place: Tanzania | collected 2013-01
ATCAAATGCGGTGCACACAAACAGGAAAGGAAGACAATGCGATGACCGAACAGGTAAAGCTTGAAAGAAGAAAAAAGATTACAAAGATAATACTCGTCACTGTCACGGTGCTCTTCATTTTTGCCATGCTTGTAGTTCCGCTTTTTTCTGTGATGGCAAGTGCTTTAAAGGAGGGGCTTGGATTCTATCTGAAAGCTATCTCCACAAGCTACGTGCTTTCAGCACTCAAGGTGACTTTGATAGCAACAGTTTTTGCGGTAGTTATCAATACCTTCTTTGGAATATGGACAGCGTGGCTGTTGACCAGGTTTTCGTTTAAAGGAAAGCAGGTGCTTGCAACACTTATTGATATACCGTTTTCTATTTCTCCGGTCATCGTAGGACTTGCGTATCTTATGACCTTCGGACGGCTTGGGTGGTTTTATCCGGTTATCAGATGGTTCAATGAGATATTCGGCACGAATGTGAGAATTACCTTTGCAATACCGGGAGTTGTGCTTGCTACGATATTTGTCACGTTTCCGTATGTGTCAAGGGAAATTATACCGGTGCTCAATGCAGAGGGAAAGGATGAGGAAGAAGCCGCAGCGCTGATGGGAGCATCCGGCTTTACGATATTTCGGAAAATAACACTTCCGCAGATGAAGTGGAGCCTGATTTATGGAATCATACTTTGTACGGCGAGAGCCCTCGGAGAGTTCGGCGCGGTAAATGCGCTCTCGAAGACAAGAGGCGAGACATTTACACTGCCGCTTGAGATTGATGCCTTGTATATGTCGGGCACAGACAGCTCGATAACATCGGCATTTGCTGTATCATCCATATTATTGATTATTGCATTAATCATTCTTTTTGCAAGAAATATAGTTGAACGCAAATTTAAGAAATTACACTGAGATTTATGGGAAATATGATTTACACTAATGAAATTTGTTACTGCTTACACACCGATGTGGCAGACAGCTATAGAGTTGCTGTACTAAGAAAGCAGGAAGGAGATAACGTATATGTACGTTGAGATGAAAAATATATACAAAAAATACGGAGACTTCCTGGCATCCGATAATGTGAGCTTTGGAGTGGAAAAGGGAAAGCTTGTGGCGCTGCTTGGTCCGTCCGGCAGTGGCAAGACAACACTTCTTCGTATGATAGCAGGGCTTGAGACGCCAAATTCAGGTGACATATATATAGATGGAAAGCGGGTGAATGATATTCCGGCCTCGAAGAGAGGCATAGGCTTTGTATTTCAGAACTATGCGCTGTTTCGATACATGACAATATACGACAATGTGGCGTTTGGGCTGGAGCTTCAGAAGATGCCGAAAAAGCTCATAAAGGAGCGTGTTACAAAGCTTCTTGAGATGACAGGCTTATCGGGGCTTGAAAAGAGATATCCGAATCAGCTTTCCGGAGGACAGCGTCAGAGAGTGGCATTTGCAAGGGCGCTGGCGCCGAATCCACAGGTGCTCTTACTGGATGAGCCTTTTGCAGCGATAGATGCAAAGGTGCGAGGTGAGCTTCGTACATGGCTTAAGGAGCTGGTCGAAAAGCTTGGGATCACAAGCATTTTCGTCACACATGACCAGGATGAGGCTGTTGAGGTGGCAGATGAAATCATTATCACAAACCACGGCACGATAGAGCAGATGGGTACACCTCTTAAGATTTACAAGTCGCCTGATACACCATTTGTGGCTCAGTTTATAGGACACACCACAGTCGTTGAAAACTATGACAGGCTAAAGGGCTTTGACAGGATAGAAAATGCCGACAAGGCGGTAATCAGACCTGAGTTTATCAAGATATCAAAGAGTGGCAACTTAGACCGTTATCAGTCAGCGGCAGAGGAGGGCATTGTTACAGATGTGGTATTCAGAGGAAACAGGATGGATATCACAGTCAGCATAAACGGCATCGAGGTGGTCGGTGAGCGCTCACTTGAAAAGGACCTGATAGCAGTCGGCGAGAAAGTACATGTGCTGATTTACAGGCTGTATATATTCGACGAAGAGAAAACATACCTGATGGAAAACAGCGAGATGCAGGAGCAGGATGTATTCTACATTTAGATACAAGAATAGTCTAAAGCTTGTGATTGAAAGAGGAAGCAGAGGGAGATAAATGAAGATAGAAAACAAAAAAATCCTACACACGGACATCCTCATAATAGGAGGTGGCACGGCGGGCTGTTATGCAGCGCTCACCATCCGTGAGAAATCGGATTATTCGATTATAATTGCAGAGAAGGCAAACATAAAGCGAAGCGGATGCCTTGCAGCAGGTGTCAATGCGATAAATGCATACATAGTAAAGGGCAGAAAGCCTGAGGACTATGTAGACTACGCAAAAAAGGATGCTGACGGCATAGTAAGGGAAGACTTACTCATGACTATGTCAGAGGGTTTAAACCGTGTGACGGACAAGATGGAAAAGCTTGGACTTGTCATATTAAAGGATGAAAACGGTGAGTATGTAGCCAGAGGAAACCGAAATATCAAGATAAACGGCGAAAATATGAAGCCGCTTTTGGCAGAAGCCGTATCAAAGCTTAATGACTGTACAGTGATAAACAGAATCAATATCACGGACTATATAGTTGAGAACAACACAATAAAGGGTGCATACGGATTTTCAATCGAGGATGCGACAGCCTATGAAATCAGAGCTAAAAAGGTGCTCTGTGCTACAGGCGGAGCGGCCGGTCTATACAGACCAAACAATCCGGGCTTTTCAAGGCACAAGATGTGGTATCCACCTTTCAATACAGGTGCCGGATATGCGATGGGCATAAGAAGTGGAGCAGAGATGACCACCTTTGAGATGAGATTTATCGCACTCAGATGCAAGGACACAATCGCACCGACAGGAACAATTGCACAGGGAGTCGGGGCAAAGCAGGTCAATTCTCTTGGAGAGGTTTACGAGACAAAATACGGCCTCACCACATCAGAGCGTGTATACGGAACGGTCATGGAAAATCTTGAGGGAAGAGGTCCTTGCTACTTAAGGACAGAGGGCATCTCTCCACAGCAGGATGAGTCATTGAGAAAGGCATATCTTAACATGGCACCAAGCCAGACACTCAAGTGGGTGGAGGCAGGTAAGAATCCAAGTGAGCAGAATGTGGAGATAGAGGGCACCGAGCCGTATATCGTAGGTGGGCACACAGCGAGCGGCTACTGGGTAAATACCGAGCGTGAGACTACAATCCACGGACTTTATGCTGCTGGAGATGTGGCAGGAGGATGTCCACAGAAATACGTTACAGGAGCTATGGTGGAGGGTGAAATCGCTGCGATAGATATGGTTTCAAAGCTTGATGCAGATACCTCAGACGGAAGTCCTGACACATCGGCATTTGATGAGAAAAAGGCTCTTGACGCAAAAGCTTCAGAGTACGACCATTTCCTCACTGAAAGGTCCCAGATGTTTACAACAGAGGCTATCGAGGAAGCCATGCAGAAGGTCATGGACAACTACGCAGGCGGTATTTCCACACATTATCAGTTCAACGGCAAGCAGCTTGCGCTGGCAAAGGAAAAGATAAATCATCTGATAGAGCTGACCGGTGATTTATATGCATCGGATATGCATGAGCTTATGTTCATATATGAGCTTAAGGAGAGGCTTACGGTATGTCTTTCGGTCATAGCACATCTTGGTGCAAGAAAGGAGACCAGATGGCACAGCTTTGCCGAGAATCTGGATTATCCCGACAAGAGTAATGACTGGATGAAATACGTCAATTCCAGATACGAAAACGGGCAGCTTCATATGATTTACAGAGAGCTTGTCGGAAGGGAGGCGCGTTATGAGCATAATGATTGATAAAGCAAAGTGTAAGGGCTGTGGCATGTGTACAAGTGTATGCCCCGGAAGCCTGATATATCAGGACTCAGAGCAAAAAGCCTTTATCAAATATCCTAAGGACTGCTGGGGCTGTGCCTCATGCATCAAGGAATGTCATTTTGGCGCTATTGCTCTTTATCTTGGAGCAGACATAGGAGGCATGGGAAGTCTTATGACAGTAAAAAGCACACCGGACACGCTGACCTGGGATATCAAAAAGCGCGACGGAAGCAAGGAAGAGATTCTTATCAACAAGAAGGAATCCAATAAATATTAAAGAAAAGGATGGTAACAGACATGGGTGAATTATCACATCTTGACGAACTCGAAGCAGAGGCAATATACATAATACGAGAAGTAGCCGCAGAGTGCGAGAAGCCGGTTATGTTGTACTCAATTGGAAAGGACAGCTCGGTAATGCTTCATCTTGCATTGAAGGCATTTTATCCGGAGAAGCCGCCATTTCCGTTTTTACATGTAAATACAACCTGGAAATTCCATGAGATGATAGAATTCAGAGATCGCATTGCTAAGGAAAAGGGCATCGAGATGCTTGAATATATAAATCAGGATGGCGTAAAGCAGGGCATCAATCCATTTGACCACGGCTCAGCATACACAGATATCATGAAGACACAGGCGCTCAAGCAGGCGCTCGACAAATACGGCTTTACGGCAGCGTTTGGCGGCGGCCGAAGAGACGAGGAGAAATCAAGAGCCAAGGAGCGAATCTTCTCCTTCAGAAATGAAAACCACGCATGGGATCCAAAGAACCAGCGCCCGGAGATGTGGAAGCTCTACAACTCAAGAATCAAAAAGGGCCAGGAGGTGCGAGTTTTCCCACTGTCAAACTGGACAGAGAAGGATATCTGGCAGTATATAAAGAGAGAGAATATCGAGATTCCTTCACTTTACTTTGCAAAGGAACGACCTGTTGTATACAGAGACGGCAACATCATCATGGTAGATGACGACAGAATGAAGCTTCGTCCGGGTGAGAAAATCCAGATGAAGAGTGTACGTTTCAGAACTCTCGGCTGCTATCCACTGACAGGTGGTGTGGAGTCGACAGCGGATACACTTGATGAGATTATTGATGAGACACTCAGTGCTGTTTCCTCAGAGAGAACCACCCGTGTCATAGACAACGAGGCGGCAGGCAGCATGGAAAGAAGAAAGAGGGAGGGATATTTCTAAAATGAGCGGATTACTTAAATTTATTACATGCGGAAGCGTGGACGACGGAAAATCAACTCTGATCGGACATATATTATACGATTCAAAGCTGCTCTATGCAGATCAGGAAAAGGCATTGGAGCTTGACAGTAAGGTCGGAAGCCGTGGCGGCGCCATCGACTACTCACTCCTCCTCGACGGACTGATGGCAGAGAGAGAGCAGGGAATCACAATCGATGTGGCTTATCGTTACTTCACAACAGATAAGAGAAGCTTTATCGTGGCAGATACACCGGGGCATGAGGAGTACACAAGAAACATGGCTGTAGGTGCATCCTTTGCAGACCTTGCGGTAATTTTAATAGATGCAAAGCAGGGCGTATTGGTTCAGACAAGAAGACACGCAAGAATCTGCGCGCTCATGGGAATCAACTACTTTGTATTTGCTGTAAACAAGATGGATCTTGTAGGCTACGACGAGAAGCGTTTCGATGAAATCACAAAGCAGATTATTGAGCTTACAAAGGAGCTTGAACTCAAAAATGTAGTAATCATTCCTGTTTCTGCAACAGAGGGTGACAATGTCACAACAAAGTCTGAGAATATCCCATGGTACAAGGGACCTGCTCTTTTATCATACCTTGAGGATGTTGACATAAAGGATGAGAACGAGGAAGAGGGCTTTTACATGCCTGTACAGAGAGTCTGCCGTCCTGACCACACCTTCCGTGGATTCCAGGGCCAGATAGAGGCCGGAGAGGTAAAGGTGGGCGATGAAATCACCACACTGCCAAGCAATGAGACCGCCCATGTAAAGAGCATCCATGTGGGTGATAAGCTAAGCGATAGCGCATTTACAGGCCAGCCGGTTACAATCCAGCTTGACAGAGAGGTGGACGTATCAAGAGGCTGTGTGCTCACAATCGGTTCAGGAGCAAAGGTTGCTTCATCTATCACAGCTACAATACTCTGGATGGATGACGATGAGCTCTTTAAGGGAAAGAATTTCTTCTTCAAGCTTGGTACCAAGTCAATACCGGGCATCGTAACAGAGATAGAGCATACCATCGACGTAAACACAGGTGAGGAAAAGCCTGCCGACAAGCTTAAAAAGAACGAGATAGCAGTTGTAAAGATTGCATTCTCGGACAAGATAGTCTGCGATAAGTTCAAAAATCACAAGACACTCGGTGAGTTCATCTTAATCGACCGTGTGACCGATATGACATCTGCCTGTGGTGTGGTTGAAGAGGTACACACAGAGGAAAGCGGTCTCTACGAGGGCAGAGTAGATAGAAATGTAAGAGCTGCAATCAAGGGCCAGAAGGCAATCACCGCCGTATTCGTAGACGGAGTGGATGGTGTAAACCGCGGCTTTGTGGAGGATGTCGAGAAAGCCTTAAATATAGACGGACGCCATACATATCTCTACGCGCCAAAGGAGGGTGAGGACTTCGTAAATGTAGTCAAGCATCTAAGCCATGCCGGAATACTCGTACTTCTGCTCATCAGCCAAAAGCAGGAGAAGGAGCTTGCAGCCGACAAAGTTGAGTTCACAAAGGACTGGAACAAAAACGGCAGAGATGTGGACAAGGCTGCGGAGTTTATCAAAAAGCAGTCGGTATATGACGGCGTGATCGTAAACACAAGTGAGTATATCTAATCCCCCACCAATTTCTACATTGAAAAGCACGCCCCAATGTGATAAAATTGACACAGATAATTTATAGAAAACACACAGGAGGATTAACATACAATGGAAAGCTACAAGAGCGAATTTATAGACTTTATGGTGGAGAGTGACGTGCTGAAATTTGGTGATTTCACATTAAAGAGCGGCCGTAAATCACCATTTTTTATGAACGCGGGAGCATATGTGACAGGCTCACAGCTTAAGAGACTCGGAGAGTACTACGCAAAGGCTATCCATGCAAACTACGGAGATGACTTTGATGTATTATTCGGACCTGCATACAAGGGAATTCCGCTTGCAGTGGTAACAGCTATCGCATACCATGAGCTCTATGGCAAAGAGGTGCGCTACTGCTCAGACAGAAAAGAAGCAAAGGATCACGGTGCAGACAAGGGAGGCTTCCTTGGAAGCAAGCTTAAGGATGGCGACAGAGTAGTCATGATAGAGGATGTCACCACATCAGGCAAATCAATGGAGGAGACAGTTCCAAAGGTAAAAGGAGCTGCAGATGTTACAATCGTAGGCCTTATGGTGAGCCTCAACAGAATGGAAGTCGGACAGGGCGGCAAGGTGAGCGCGCTCGACGAAATCCATGAGAAGTACGGCTTTGAGGGAAAGGCTATCGTTACAATGGAAGAGGTCACAGAGTATCTCTACAACAGAGAGCATGATGGCAGAGTAGTCATTGATGACACAATCAAAGCAGCTATAGATGAGTACTATAAGCAGTACGGCTGCAAATAGGAGAATATAAATTGCTTGGCAGAAGAAAACGTAACAGGTATAAGTTTACGGAAAAGAAGCAATCTAAGAGGGGGATAGCTGCACTTGTTGTGGCTATCCTCATAGAGATTGTATATATAGTTTTTTTAAATGCGGCATTCAGAGGAGATGGCAATCTGTCTATGTATTATGGCAGTGCCGGTATACTGATGCTTGGCATATCTCTGGCAGATTTCGGGTTTGCCATCAGAAGCCTCTTTGATGAGGAATCATTCATGACGTTTCCACGACTGGCAGTGTTTTTTTCACTCATAGCGGTAATCAGCTGGGGAGGAACATATGCTGCAGGTTTTATTATATGAAAGAAAGATTATAGGGATATATGAGTTATAAACAGATTTATGAGCTCTCCAATGAGCCTTACGCAGAGCGATTAGAGCTTGTGGAGGAGCGGATAGAGCAGATCATCAGAGAGCCTGCGATAGAGCCGGCTTTTGCAGATTATTTCACAAGTGTGGCAAAGTGCATCAACACTATTAAAAACCATAGCGCAGATAAGAAATTTAACGATTTATTCTATTCACAGTTTGATAAAGAAAATTACGAGAAAAGCTATGCCAACCCGGCATACGCTGTAAAGGTGCTCGGAGATGAGTATGGTCAGCTTTTATCGGCTGTATATGCAAAAATTGCCGGAAGCATTACACATATCTATCAGGGGGATATAAAATATCTCTGCATTTATGCAGAGCTTATTGTAGAGCTATACAATTATTTTGAGAATGCCAATGAGCTGAGTCCTGATGAGATAAGGGGCTGTATATACTCGTTCATGCATGATTATGAGGAGCTTTTTGCAGAGGATGACAACAGAGCACTCCTTGACCCGGCTTATGATTACTATACAGAGCTTGTAAATGAGGCAGATTTGTCAAATGATGATTATCTGTATTCCTACGGACTGTATGTCGGAGAGAATGAGCGCGCCGGCAGAGCGCATCTGGCTTCATTTTCAGATGAGGAGATACAGGCCATGGCAGATACCTATACAGAAGGATACCGCATTGGCTTTATTACCTGCAACAAGGATATCTCAAAGAAGTCGGTGGTTCAGGTGCTTTATCCGCTTGGCTTTGAGCGTATGATAAGAGCAGCATTAAAGAATTTTGAGAAAATGGGTATGAAGCCTGCCATGAGACCTTTTTCCACATCAGTCAACAAGCAGTTTGACTATGACCACAAGGAGGATATGGCTCTGTGGCTTGACAAGGCATATGTGGAGTATCGTCTTGAGTGCATGCACAATGCACTTGAGAGAATGAAGGATGTAGCATGCAAATGTGGAGGACCGGCTGTCATAGAGATATTTGGAGAGGAGCCGTTTGCTCCGGTTTCAAAGAAGGAGGCTGCGCACTTTAATGATGAGCAGCAGAAGCTTGCAGTCCATATGACAAGCGTGCGCTCACAGTATATGAACAGCTATATCCACAGCGAGGACAGAAGCTTTACGATTATTGCCTATCCGTGTGCTGCAATCGGACCTGATTATAAGGAAATTTTTACGGAGACTGTAAAGATTAATACTCTTGATTATGCACTCTACAGAGATATGCAGCAGAAAATTATAGATGTGCTCGATACAGCAGACAGGGTGCATATCGTCGGTACAAACGGCAACAGGACAGACTTGTATGTCAAGATTCATGAGCTTAAGGAGCCTTCAAAGGAGACGGCTTTTGAAAACTGTGTGGCTGATGTAAATATCCCTGTCGGAGAGGTGTTTACTTCACCGGTGTTAGAGGGCACAAACGGCAAGCTGCATGTCAGTCAGGTATATCTCAATGAGCTTAATTTCCTTAATCTGGAAATCGACTTTAAGGATGGCATGATTGATAAATATACATGCACCAATTTTGAGGATGAGGAAGAAAACAGAAAATATATATCAGACAATGTGCTTTTCCATCACGACACACTGCCTATGGGTGAGTTTGCCATAGGCACCAATACGACAGCCTACCGTATGGCGAGAGTATACGATATCGCAGCAAAGATGCCTATTCTCATAGCAGAGAAGACTGGTCCGCATTTTGCGGTGGGTGATACCTGCTACACATACGATGAGGACAATATGACATACAACCCTGACGGAAAGGCAATCATTGCCAGGGACAATTCGGTTTCCATCCGCAGAAAAGAGGATATATCAAAGGCATATTTCAACTGCCACACGGATATCACAATACCATATGATGAGCTTGGAGCCATCACAGTTATTAGGCACGATGGCTCAACCTGTGATATAATAAGGGATGGCAGATTTGTGCTTGAGGGCGTAGAAGAGTTAAACAAACCGCTCGATACGCTTGATGCAGAGACTAAATAATTGTTATATATATAAGGAGGATAAAATGGCAAAGGTTGGAATAGTTATGGGCAGCGACTCAGATTTAAAGGTGATGAGTAAGGCAGCAGATATGCTTGAAGAGCTCGGCATAGAGTATGAGCTCACCATCATCTCGGCACACCGTGAGCCGGATGAGCTTATTGAGTGGACAAGAGGCGCTGAGAATAGAGATGTAAAGGTAATAATAGCAGGAGCGGGAATGGCAGCAGCACTTCCGGGAATGTGTGCAGCGCTTTTTGCACTTCCTGTTATCGGAGTACCGCTTTCAGGAAAGAATCTGGATGGAATGGATGCAGTGTTCTCAATCATGCAGATGCCACCTGGAGTGCCTGTTGCCACAGTTGCAATTGACGGTGCGAAAAATGCAGCAATCCTTGCAGCAAAGATACTCGCAGCAGGTGATGATGCAATCCTTGAGAAAATTAAAAAGTATACAGCAGATATGAAGGCTCAGGTTGTAGCAAAGGATGCGAAACTCAAACAGGTTGGATATAAGCAGTACCTTGCTGAGAAATAGATTGGATTGTCATCTATAGGAGGGTTTTTATGGGTATATTGCAAAAGGCAGACAGATGTATGGATGAGGCAGCAGCCTTATTTGGCGAGAATAAGCTTTTTTTGGCAGAGAAGAAGGCACAGGAGACAGCTGGTCTTTATAAGAGCTGTGGCGCATATGAGCAGATGGCAAAGACTGTCAATTTTATGGGAGTCATATATGCATCTATTGGAGATGTAAGCATGTCGATTGACTGCTACCTAGAGGCTATGGATGTAGCTGTGGAGCAGGGATCAACTGAGATAATCATGCTTGTAAACAATAATATCGGCTCACTTTATATGGAGCTTGGATTGTATGAAAAGGCTATCAGATATTTCAACGAAGCACTGGAGCTGTGCAAGCCACCGCTGCATGGAGAGAGGGATAGCTATTATCAGGAGCTTCTCATGCTTCATCTGAATATGTGCATATCATACACAGGAATTAATGAGTTTGAAAAGGCAGAAAAGCATCTTTCTGACGCGATACTCTTTAATGAGATAGCTGGCAGCGCTAAAAACAGATTTCTGATAGACATGTCACAGGCACATATGCTATGGAAGATGGGAAATGAGGATGAGGTCAGAGATCATGTGGAAGAGCTGGTTGAGGGTGCGATAAACAATATCAATTCTGCCGATTATGTGCTTGAGATACTAAGCCTTTGCAATTTGTTTATGAATATGGGGGAGTTCGATGCATGGAAAAAGGTTATTGTGGAGTATGAACGCTTTGCTACTGAAACGCAAAATCTGTTTTTCCAGAAGACCTGTGTCAAGATGTGGATGAAATATGA
>OBCQ01000451.1_pt1 | contig 11165 bp, 5 predicted proteins | sample 1517991 | NCBI WGS metagenome assembly OBCQ01 (sample SAMN03418263, study PRJEB22391) | human gut metagenome | biome: human-gut; feature: organic feature; material: feces | host: Homo sapiens | place: Tanzania | collected 2013-01
ACATAGTAGCCGGACTGGATCTCAAGTGTCTCACCTCTCTTGACGGCGATGTTCTTTCCGGTGCAGGAGGTGCCTCCAAGTTTGTACTGGACAATGTAGGTGCCCTCAGGGAGGCTGGTCTCGTAGCACTCCTGATAGGAGTAGACACTGCCTGACGGATCGAAATGATAGCTTTTAGGATCACTTATGCTCTTTGAGTCAATAAAGACGATGTCCGTCATATACTTGCCTTTCTCGCTGTTGACGAACTTCACATTGCCGCAAGGAATTCTGTTCGGAACCGGGAGGTCGATGAAAAACTCCTTTTTCGCGATGGACCGGTTCTGGACGCCCGGCAGACCGCCAGGATTATTGGTGCAAAGGTCACGGTAGTTCATCTCGCTCAATGTCACCTTCATACGGTAACGGGTGGCGGCGTCGGACTCCACAGTGTTCTCCACACTCCAGACCCAACCGGAATGGAAATCAAAAGTGGCTCTGGATATGGCCGGAGGCTGAGTGTTGACCAACTCCGGCAGGTTCTTCACCTCCAGTTTGTAGTGGATGCTTCCGTCAGACGATTTGTCGATGATGGACAGGTCCCTGATCTCACGCGTCCTTGAACTGCTGAAGTTGCAGCCTGAGCTCAAGGAAAGCCCGGCGCCGGCGGCGCCACCGGACAAACCGGCCTCGAACGACCATGTCACACCGGAAGTGTAGGTCTGGGAGTTTATCGTGGTTGAAGGGGACGGAACCTGATTGAAGCGGACCGGAACCTGATTGCCTTTGTCATCGACCAGGGAGATGTCCACATTGTAGCCGGTCAGGAAATAGCCCATGAAATCGCCGGTCCAGCCATTCGGCAGCACCTTGTTGAACTTACCGGCGTACATCCCGGACGAAGCCACCGAGAACGTGGCGTCAACGATGTAGAAGTCCCCGATGTAGTTGCTCTTGGACGTTTTGAACGCATAGAGCGGGATGACCGAGTAGTACTGCTCGAAGCGGCCTTCGCCCGTCACCCTGAACTCCTTCTTGCCGTCCTTGAAGATCAAGCCATTGTCAATCTTGTAGTCATGGGACGAGAACAGATGGATGGACTGGAGCAGGTCGTCTCCCGAGGTGTTCGCGGAATGCGCGTCACCGACCCATGACACAAGGCCGTTCAGGTTGGTCGGCGGGAAATCATCCATTGAGAAGACCTTGCCGCTCCTGTGGAACGCCACGAAAAGGCAGTCGTCCAACGTCTCGGCGGATAGAAAACCGATGTTGTGCCGCGAAAGGAACGTCAGCAGATCCGAAGTCGGAGAGACCACGACCACCGCCGCCCCACGCTGGTAGGCGCTCAAGATCTCATCGTCCTTGACATCCTTCTCGCTCACAAAAACCACCTTCGCCTCCTCGCAGGAGACCCTCTTCCCGGTGAATCTTGAATATATCAACTCAAGGATGTCGCCATCCAGTTCAGACAGTACACAGTAGGGCAGGTCCGAGGTGCGGTTCTCCTCGACGGGCTCCGGCTCCGGTTCCGGATCGGGGTCAAGGCCTGATTTCCCTCCGCAGGAGGCCAGCAGGCCAAAAGCCGCGCAAAGCGCAAGTATATTCAGAAAATCAATTATTCGTTTCATGGTCATTGGATTTCATTCAGAAGGTTCATGAATATATTCATAGTTTTACTTGAAGCCGTAGCCGGTTGATAGTCTCACAGATCCTCCTGGCCTCACTCTGACAAGTCCGGTGTAGTTGCGTTTCCTGGTCTTGCCTTTCGCGTCCTTGATGTCGCATTGCAGCTCGTAGTCGCCGGCCACCAGGAACAGGGAGCAGGTGTTGCCTTGGCCATAGACGCTTCCGTCATGGTAGCTTCCGGTCTCGGGGTGGCTCTTGTTGTACAGCCTGACATTGGTCATGAAAGTGCCCTCCTCGCTGTTCGTGAGGTCGAATTTCCCGGTCGGCCCCCTGTTGGGCACAGGAAGATCCTTGGTGACGGAATACTTCTTCTGAACGAACTCAAGATCGTGGTAGTCAACACTTCCCGAGTAGAAATAGGAAGCGCCGTAGACAAGGTTGTAAAGATCTATCACGACCCTGTACTTGGTCTTCACGTCGTAGTCCTCCGCCGGGACAGCCCACACCCACTGGCTATAGAAATTGACGGTCGAGGTCGAGACAAGCGGAGGGTCTGTGATTTTCAGGGATTTCAGGCGAGGAAGATTGTTGATCACGTAGTCGTAGCCGACCGTGGAGCCTTCGTGCCTGTTGAGCACATCGCAGTCGCTTATTGTGCGGGATGTGCTTGAGGAGATGGAGAATCCCGTGTTTGATGAGATCATCGGAGACGTGCCGCCGGTGATTCCTCCGCCGATGGAAAAGCTCCAGCCGGTCGTATAGCCGGTCGAGCCGATGACGGTCTCCGGTGTCGGTGTCTGGACAAAACGTCCGACTGGAGTTCCAGTGGTGTTTAATATGTAGATGTTAGAACTGAGAGACTTGAGATAGAAACCGCATATCCTCGCTTTCACCAAGCCGTGCGTCTTGGTGAAATTCCCCGTGTACATCTTCCCCGACACGACCGAAACGGTGGAGGTCATGAGGTAGTAATCCATGGCCTCCGAGTCACCGCTCTTGAATCCGTGCATCGGTGTGACCTTCAACTGCACATCTATGGAAAACTCGCCCTCAAGGTAATCGTGTTTGGAGGCCGCTACGTTGGTTATCTTCTCGCTGACCTTGTCAGAATAGGTCGTGTACAGGCATGACTCCTCCCAGAAAGAGGACGGGTCGAAGTTGCCGGCCACGTTCAGGATGGCGTTGTTGGTCCAGGAGACAAGGCCGTTGAGGCATTCGTCCTCCTCCAGACCCTCCGCCGGAGTCCGCACGGCACAGTGGCCGGAGCGTCCCTGCTGGAAAGCCACACAGAGGAAATTCCCCGCCTCCACACCGAGTTGTTCAAGCAGGTTTTTTGACGGATCGCAGACAACCACGACGCGCCCCTTGAGTGTGTCAAGTCCGGAATAGCCGGCCATGTCCGTGACAATCACCTGTGCGTTGTCAGCCGAAGGAGCCGTCTCTTTCAGCCGGCCTTTGACAGCGTCCGCGAAGTCCTTGGAGAGGCCTTCCGAGACCCATGCCGGGAACGCGATCTTCTCGCCGTCGGCGAGCGAGGAAGGCTTGCGGTAGTCGCCTTCAATGATGACCTCGTCACCGTAGTCCGGACTGTCCTTGGAGCAGGAGACAAGCGTAAGCACGAACGCCGGTATGGCCAGATAAAGTAAAAGAGAGTGTTTCATGGTATTACAGTCTGTAAGGCAGTTTGCGGTTGTAGTCCTTGTCCACACAGATAGTCGCCGTCTTCTTTGTGAGATTGTAAACGACTGACCATTGCGTGTTGCTTGTGATGTCTCCTCCCTCGGATTGCAGATCTGTGTGCACGGCATCAAGCAGAGACATGCATTCATCTTCCGTCATCACACGGTTCTTCTTTTCCAATGTCTCGTGGAGCTTGTCGTACCGCTCTTTTCCTCCTCCGACATTCCGCCATCCCTCGGACAGATAGAAATTGGTGACGTGGTCGGTGTCAAGCAGGTTCATCGTCCAATCTTTCGCTGACGGATCACTCAGCGGCGGCACCTCCCCCGGGCGGTAATATTCCACGACAACGCTCTTTCCGCTTGCGTCGGCGATCAGGAAATGATAGTTCGAGTCCGAATTCTCACCGTCCGCGAAAAAATTGTGGGACCGGAAAACCTCCACGGCTTGCTCAACGCTTGTACACCTGTCCAGAGCCAGCCTGATGGCTAATGTCGGGACAATGTCACTCTTCCCGGGGTCATGCTGTACCGCCCCGCCGGTACCTCGAAGAGACAGGACACCTATGAACAGTCCCGCATCATTCATCCCGTCCAGACAGCAGTAGATGGATGCGGTCACTGGGATGGAAAGATCCGTCTTCCCGTCCGACAACGCACCGGCCACATAAGTGTCTTTGTCCAGAAATGGAAGGGCTGAGATGCAGATGGACTCATGCACTCCCTTTGTGACATTGTGTACAAGCACATTGGAAGACGACACAAATCTATAGTCAAAGTTACGTCCCACCAGCACGTCTCCTTCCGGGGATTTGACACAGAAAGCACTGCATCCGAAATCCACGCCACCGTCAGCCTTGCCCAGCGGAACTGTTGTCAGCATCGGCACCACTTTTCCGAGAAGTTGCATGCTGGAACTCGCCCCTCCGCTAGACATAACCTCATCGATGTGGTAGTCCGAACTATATTTCACTGAATATAAATGCCCGTCCGCCAAATTCTTCAATGTGGACACCATAGCCTTCTGATCATCATTCCTCAGATAATCAGCAGGGTTTGCGGCGGTTTCGGTTTCTCCCTTATCACAAGAGGACAGAAAGAAAACCGAGACTGAAAGACAAGACACAAGATAGATAAGACGCTTCATCGTTTTGATATTGTTTGAAACATACCCGGAAGCCTCAGGGTGGCTCACCACGCCCAAGGAAGAAATTTGTGAGACAAAAATACTAAAAAAGCACCCGAAGAAAAGACGGCTCCGACGAATTTTGCCGAGCCGTCAAGAAATTGTCGTACGGACAACCTTATTTTGTCAAATCAGCATTTTTTTGCCGAACCGATAAATTGCTTATCCGCCATTTTGTCGGGGTCATACCCTCTCTCTCCTTGAAGGAAGCATTGAAATTGCTCACGGAAAGAAAGCCTGATTTTTCCGCGATTTCGGCGATGGACCTGTCAGGATTCTCCAGCAAGGCGCGTTTTGCATGGTCGATTCTCATTCCGCAGATCCATTCCCGGAAAGTCACCTTGTAGGTCTGATTGATGAAAGCGGAAAGATACGTCCTGTTTGTGTACAGGGTTTTGGAAAGATCCGCTATCGTGAGTCCCGGCTTCAGATAGCCTTCCGCCTCCACCCATTCCTGCACAAGACGTTGCATTTCCGGATTGCAGGAGAACGTTTCTGTCGCAGGAAGATCCGATCCCGGGTCACTTTCGATGGCACGTTCGACGGTTTCATAAAAAAGCATGTAGTTCTGGTAACTGACATACAGATAAATGTAGAACGGAACGGAAGACAGCACCCAAACAAAAACAAGATTGTCAGGAAGGAAGGTCAGCACAGAACAACCGATGCCGAAAATAAGCATCCAATATGTCAGTACCGACATCCATCTGACATAGGTCGCGATATGGTCAGAATAGGTGTCATCCATCTTTTTGACGGCCTGATGGTAGGCCTTGAGCAGGTGTGAGGCCAGAGAGAAACCATACAGGGCAAGCATCAGGGCTAATGAATATATCAGGCCGGCTTTCAGTGTGCCGTCTTCGCTGAACAAGAGCGCGGAGACGGACAGGATGACATATAAAAGCCATGACAGACAATGTCTCACAATGATCTTCCGTGTGATGTAGGAGCGGTTCAGAAGTGTGTGAAGAGCCGCGACGAACAACCCGTAGCCGAAGAAATACGTTGAGAGATTCATCACAATCGCTGCATTGACGTTAACCTGCCTTATGTCAAAGCACAGATGGACGGCATAATTTGCCGCCAGCACCAAAAGCGCCGCCCCCATTAAATTCCTTGACCGCAGGTAGTTGGCGAACAGCCTCTTGTCCGGGACCTTCCCGAAGAAGAACCTAAATACAAAGAACGCCATAAGGGTCAAGGCAATGCATAGGGAGTATCTGTACAGATCGATGTTCATGGTGTCAATGCGATGGAATGCCTTTACTCGATACAACTGGTGAGACAGGTCATCGAGGCGTCGGGATGGAACTCGATGCCGGTGGAGGTGGCGGGGATGAGAACGGTCTCGCCCTGACGGAGGGTTACGACGTGCTCCTGGCCGTCATTCTCATGGTCAACAAGGCTGCCGCCTCCGGCGACGCACATCACGACCACAAAAGAGTCCAGTTTAGAGAGATCCTTGGCGCAAGGCTTGTCCAGGTCGAAGAGCGAGGTGGTGAAGTACTTGCAGTTTACCAGCTCTGTCTCAGCATCCTTCACACGGGAATATTCAGTCCTGTAGTCCGGGTAGACATCGTAGTCGATGGCCTCCTTGGCCTGCTCGATGTGCAGTTCGCGGGGCTTTCCGTCAAGACCCAGGCGACCATAGTCATAGATCCTGTAGGTCAGGTCGGATGTCTGCTGGATCTCGGCGACGAAGGCTCCGGCCCCGATGGCGTGGATCCGGCCGGCAGGGAGGAAGAACACATCGCCGGGAGCGATCCTGTAGCTTGCAAGCACGTCGGTGATGGTGTGTTCGTTGACTCTTTGCTCATATTCATCGGGAGTGATCCACTCGGTCAGGCCGCTCAGAAGATGGGCTCCCTCATCGGCTCCGACCACATACCACATCTCGGTCTTGCCTTTCATCCCCGGATGGGTCCTCGCGGCAAGCTCGTCGTTCGGGTGGACCTGGATCGACAGGTCGCTTCTAGCGTCGATAAATTTGATCAGGAGCGGGAACTCCGTACCGGTCTTCTCAAAAACCTTCTTGCCGACGAGTTCAGGACCATATTCATTCATCACATCGGTCAGGCTTTTGCCTGCAAGAGAGCCGTTGGCTATCGTTGAGACATGTCCCGGGACAGCTGAGATCTCCCAACTCTCGCCGATGTTGCGCTGTTTTGTCTTGATTCCCTTGAACGGGGCTATCTTTTCTCCGCCCCACACCATCACGCGGAGATAGGGCTCAAATTTCAGAGGGTACATATTCGTTAAGTTCTTTTTAAACAATTATTTATCCAGCTCTGTCAATGCGAACGCATAGGCTCCGAGCGAGATGGCCTTGCTGGCGCCGATCTTGGAACGCATCACGCCGACGCGCTTTTGAGGGTCGTAAACTACCTCGCGGTCGCTTCCGTAGACCTTCAGGGAACGGGCCTCACCGCGGGCGAACTGATCGAACTCCGCAGGGTCGTCGAGGTTATAGACCTTCATCTGAACCCTGTTCAACTCATCGCCGTTGAGCTGGTGCATCTTGCCGCGCATGGTGCGTAATATTCCTGGCATCAGGTACTTGTAGTTGTTCATCACTCCGCCTCCGATCACGATCAGGCCATCGATCAGGGTAACCGCCGTGGCCATCGCGTCGCCCGCGACCTCGCCCATCTTGTCGAACGCCTTGATCGCGGCTTCCTTGTCGCCAGGCCTCTTGCCCTCGCAGACCTCGGCGAGATCCTTAGGCTCAAGACCGTGGTCCGGATTGCCGGTCAGTTCGCCGTAGACTCTCTTCACGGCGCGGATCGAGGCTCCGTCCTCGACGATGATGTCCGGCATGTCAGGATGTTTGAGGCAGAAAGTCTCCACGCAGGAGTTGTCGCCCCGGTTGAGTTCGCCGTTGATCACCGTGCCTATTCCCAGACCTGTGCCGAAGGTGTAGCCGATGAGGTTGTGGTAACGCTTCGCGCTGCCGGCCTTGGCAAGCCTTTCGTTGATTTCAGGAAGCACGCCGCCGAGAGCCTCTCCGTAGGCGTAAAGGTCGCCGTCATTATTGATATAAACCGGGATTCCAAAAGTGTCCTCAAGGAATGGTCCGAGAGCGACACCGTCACGGAAAGACGGGAAGTTAGGAAGATAACCGCCGATGATTCCGTCCGGGTAGTCGGCCGGGCCAGGGAAACAGAAACTGATCGCGACTGGTTTCTCCTCTCCAAGTTCCTCTTCGATCTGACGGAATCCCTTGACCATCGTGCCGAGGCAGCGGTCAAGGTTGTCGGCGTTTGACGGAAGCGTGATTGGTTCGCAGCAGAACTCACCACCCTTCATCGCACCGAAGACCATGTTGGTGCCGCCGGCGTCAAGGGTCATAACAACTCTGCTGTCATTTCTTATATCAGACATATTCTTGTGTTTTTAATTATTGCCGAACCTCCTTGAATATTCAAAAAATCAAGTCTTTTCGTTGCAAAGATAATCATTATCCGTCTTTCGGGCTCATCGTTTGCAGGGAAAATTTGTACCTTTGCACCAATCCTCTATTCTTCACCACTTGTGGTGAAAGCAAGTACCTCCCCCGAGGGGAGGGATTTAGGGTAGGGGTAACGTGAATGAATGTGGGTGGGCAATCACCTTCGGACGTGAGATAAGGTAGTTTACAGCGGGTAGTTGCCTACTTGCGAGAATTGAAGTTATCTATGCAGAAAAGAAGAAATCGCCAAGGTGGCGAGAAGGGCGGCAGGAAGAGCCGCGACAGGAAATTCGGTTCCAGACAGAAGAGCAAAAGAGTGCTGGAAGAGGTGACCGGCAAGGTTCAGATGACAAGGGACGGCTATGTCTTCGTGATCATCGAGGGCGAGCCGGACAACGATGTGTTCGTCAAGGCGTCCAAGACTCGCGGAGCATTGAACGGAGACATCGTGAAATGTGCGGTGACAAGCGAGAGAAAGGAAGCTTCATCCGATGCGGCCAAAGGAGGACGCAAGGACGCGGCCAGACGCCGTGAGGGAGAGATCATAGAGATTGTAGAGCGCAGCCACAAGCCGTTCGTCGGCGTGCTCCACATTGTCGGCCGGCAGGCTTGGGTGCTGATGCAGTCAAGGAATATGCCGTACGACATCAGCATAGATTTCGACACCCTTCCAGAGGGTGCGAAAAGAGGGATGAAAGTGGCGGCTCTGGTCGACGGATGGGACAAGGGCGAGCCGACTCCGAAAGGCCACATAGTGGATGTGCTCGGAATGCCGGGCGAGAACGACACGGAAATGCACGCCATCCTTGCCGAATATGCCCTGCCTTACAGGTTCGAGCCGGAGGTCGAGAACGCGGCGGATCAGATTTCGGACCAGATCACCGAGAAAGATCTCAAGGGACGTCGGGATTTCCGTAACACTCTGACATTCACCATCGACCCTACGGACGCGAAAGACTTCGACGATGCTTTGTCATTCAAGAAACTGGACAACGGCAACTACGAGATCGGAGTCCACATCGCCGATGTGTCCTACTATGTACTTCCGGGAACGATCGTGGACAAGGAGGCACAGGAGCGCGGCACGTCAGTCTATCTGGTTGACAGGACAGTCCCGATGCTTCCGGAGAAACTTTGCAATAAACTCTGCTCTCTCCGCCCACACGAGGACAAGCTGACATTCTCGGTAGTGGTCGAGATGACTCCTCGCGGAAAAATCGAGAACCGTTGGTTCGGCCGCACGGCGATCTGTTCTGACTACCGTTTCGACTACGACGGAGCCCAGCAGATCATCGAGAGCGATGGTAAGGAGCCTGCGGATCCGGCCATCGGTCAGGATGTCAGGGAGGCCATAGTGACGCTCAACAAGCTGGCATTGACACTCCGCAAGCGTCGTTTCGCTTCAGGAGCCATCAGTTTCGAGCGTCCGGAAATGAAAGTCGAGGTGGATGCGACCGGAAAGCCGATCAGGGTTTACGAGAAAATCACCAAGGAGGCCAACTGGCTGATCGAGGAGTTCATGCTTCTTGCGAACCGTTCCGTGGCCGAGTTCATCGCCACTTCCGGCAGGATGGACGGGAAGGCTGACAAGAAAGCCAAGACATTTGTTTACCGTGTACACGGCGAGCCTAACACGGAGAAGATCGCGAGCCTCGGCCAGTTCGTCAGCAACTTCGGCTTCAAGTTCGGGCCGAGCGGCAACGGACGCGAGATCGCCAAATCCTTGAACACCTTGCTTGCCGAGGCCAAGGGCACACCGGAGTGCGACGCCTTCCAGATGATCGCCCTGCGCTCGATGGCCAAGGCGATCTACACCACCGACAACATCGGCCACTACGGCCTCGCGTTCAAGTTCTACACGCATTTCACTTCCCCTATCCGCCGCTATCCTGACACAATGGTACACAGGCTGTTGGCCCTCTACCTCGACAATGCCGAGAGTCAGAACAAGGACTATTACGAAGCCCAGTGCCAGCATGCTTCCGAGCGCGAGCAGATAGCGGCGAACGCCGAACGCGACAGCATCAAGTACAAGATGATCGAGTTCATGCAGGACAAGATAGGCAATGAATATGAAGGCTCGATCTCCGGCCTCACCGAATGGGGTATGTACGTGGAGATCAAGCCTACCATGATCGAAGGCATGGTCGCCCTGCGCGATGTGAAGTCCGACTTCTTCGAGTTCGACGAACAGAACTACCTCATCCGTGGCCGCCGCACCGGCAAGGTCTTCCGACTGGGTGACGCGGTCAAGATCCGTGTGAAGGCCGCCAATCTGGAGCAGAGGCTTCTGGACTACGAACTGGTTGACACCACCACAGACAATGGCTCATCCAGTGATGGTTCTGGCAACGGTTCCAACCATGGCCCCAGCCACCGTTCCGGCAATGGGGATACGCGCCACGTCCTGGATGGAGAGGGTCGTTCCAACCATGACCCAAGCCACCGTTCCGGCAATGGGTCTGGCAAGGGTTCCGGTAAGGGTTCCAGCAAGGGAGGCGACAACGGTTCCGGTAGCGGTTCTGCTGACGGCAAAGCCAAGAAAAAGCCTTTCTACGCCGTCATCGCCCACAACGATGACCAGCCTAAGCGCAAGTCATCCAAGGACAAAGGCCGTCCCCGCAAGAAGTTCGGCCCCAAGCCATCCCGAAACGAAAAGAAGAAAGCCAAATAACCCTTTGCCCGACACAGCACATCAAAAAGAGTGACCGTCTCATTGCGGCCACTCTTTTTTGTCCGGTGAAAACCTTGCTGGCCGGACGAATTGTAAAAATCATACTCTTTGTCCGGTGAAAACCCTGCCGGCCGGACGAACAGCGAGGAGTGAAAAGGCGACGGCGAGAATCTTACAAAAGGCTTTCAGCCACATAACGAATCTGTCGCGGCAAAAGTCTGATCGGGCTGTTCTTATTTCGGGTGCAGAAGAGGCTGCTTTGCACCCGATATGACTTTCTTATTGGTTTCGGGGTGCGAAAAGCCGCTTCTCGCACCCGATACGGTAATTCGAGCTATTTCCCCGAACCTTGCCATTCCGCCCATAACATAAAAGGTCGAGCCTATAACACAGAGAGTGACCGCAAGGGAAATAATGTCATTGACAAACAAATCACCGCCAAGAGGTAATCCCACATAATCGCCTGAATATAACGACTATAACATGTAAATAATCAACTTATCTATAGTAATGTTGAAAAAATAAGTTGCGTCAACCGATAAAATTGAATACATAGAATCATCCTGAACATCA
>OBCQ01000457.1_pt1 | contig 11067 bp, 10 predicted proteins | sample 1517991 | NCBI WGS metagenome assembly OBCQ01 (sample SAMN03418263, study PRJEB22391) | human gut metagenome | biome: human-gut; feature: organic feature; material: feces | host: Homo sapiens | place: Tanzania | collected 2013-01
GGCTTCATGGGTTGCACTTCTTGCGCTCAGAGGTTTTTCAATGCTTGAGATAGGAATGTTAGAAAGTATATTTCACATAGTAAGCAGCTGCTTTGAGATACCATCAGGGGTTGTTGCGGATGTGTTCGGAAGAAAGAAAACAATGGTGCTTGCAAGTCTGGTAAGTTTTGTATCGGGACTTTTTATGATATTGTCTAACAATTTCTGGTCAGTTGCATTTGCTATAGGATTTAGCGCCTTAAGCTACAATCTCGAATCAGGCACACGTGAAGCTTTGGCATATGATAGTTTAAAATTTGCCGGTCAGGAGGAAAAATACAATAGATTTGCATCAACTGAAATGATGTTGTATAGGATAACAAGCTCAACAGCTACTTTGTGCGCAGGTTTTGCGCTGTGGCTTGGTTACAGAAAGGCATATGAATTTGATATTGTATTCAGTCTCATAGCAATAGGAATTGCGTGCAGTCTGAATGAAGTATCTGTGTCAAATGATGAAAATACGGATAACAAAGAAAACAATAACCCAAATGCAAATAAAAATGCGAAAATAGGATACCGGCTCAAAAATGTCATTACAGAAAGCTGGCGTTTCATGATCACAAATAAAAAGGCCAGAAGTATCATGGTTATAAATGCACTTATAGGGGCGGTTTCAACCTTGGTACTATTCTTTTTACAGGCGAAGCTTCCCCTTGCAGGATTAAATGATGCGCTGCTTGGACCGGCACTTTTTGTGATGGGACTTGGAGCGGCATTTGGTGCAAAAGCAGCAGGATTTTTTCCAAAATGGAAATATAAAAAATACATTATTATCAGTTGTATAGGTGTTGCCTTTGCATTTGCAATGGTATTTACAGAACTGCCATATGTTATGGTATTAGGTGGATTTGCGGGCTCTTTTTTTGATGATTTTATAGAAGTGCGCACGGATATTATACTCAATGAAATGATACCGTCAGAGCAGAGAGCCACACTCATTTCAGTTAATTCATTTATGTTTTCACTCGTTATGATTGTAATGTCAACACTTATGGGAAGCATTATGTAGCATCATTGCCGTTTAAACTTCACGGATTAAAGCAATAGTAATTGATTCAGCTTCGAATATAAACAATTATTAGAATGTGATTCATACGCACAGCATACCTCCTTCGTGCATACAATAGCATGAAGGAGGTATGTTTGTATTATGAATCCATTTAAAATGAGGCCGGAGAGAACCGGCGATTTATTTGTTGACTGGGAGAAATTCTGGGTAAAACCATATAACAAAAATGAGGTAAATCCGTATACAAGGACGAGAATCATATTGATGAATGGTACAGAATTTGAAAACGTGTGGTTTTCACATCAGTTTTCAAGAAGCGTAGGTGATGATGAGCTTAGACGAAAGCTTGCATACATCAGGAAAAGTGAGCAACAGCAGCAGAAAATACTCACACATTTAAAGCCGGCAGATGAGTCGGCATTGGAGCACACCATAGGCTACGAGCAGCTTGCAGTTGACCTGACTGCGCATCTTGCAAAACGAGTAAATGACAAAAATATTAAGTCTGCGCTCGATTTTGCCTTGCTCGAGGACTTTGATCATTTGTACCGCTATGCAGATTATCTCGATTTTACCACAGGTGAGCATGCAGAGAAGCTTGTCGGAGGCTATACGGAAATCACACCGGGCAGACCGACTATTTCACACCACAGGCATCCATATGATTCAATACGATATCCGATGACGGATAAATGCCCTGCGACAATGGATGTGCTGGCTGCAAACGTAATCACAGCAGCAGAACAGCAGACTATGAACTACTATATGAACACAGCGGCACTTTGGCCTGATGAGATGGGACGCAGGCTATATCAGGAAATCGGAATGGTCGAGGAACAGCATGTCACACAGTATGGCAGCCTGTTGAAGCCATGCATGAGCCGCCTTGAAAATCTCCTTGTGCATCAGTATGTCGAGTGCTGGCTGTATTGGAGCTGCTATGAAACTGAGACGGATACAAGAATACGTGGCATATGGCAGTTTATGTTTGAACAGGAGCTTAAGCATCTGCATATTGCACTTGAGCTGCTAAGACAGTACGAGAAAAAGGATTGGCAGGAGGTCATCCCGGACGCTGAGTTCCCGGCTCCTCTTGTGCTGGAGAGCAATATTGAGTATGTCAGGTGTGTGCTTGGCAGTACGGTAAACGACACAGCATGTCGTGAAAGGTATGTGGATGTAAGAACAAATGCGCCTGAAACATTTATCAGATATCAGCGCCTGGTCAATGACCCGGTAAGAAATGTAATGAGCCATACCTTTATTGAGGATTATATCCGCAAAAACGGGGAGGATTATCGCTTTGAGGTGGCGCCAAATCCGGTGCCGGAGCTTCGTGACCGTACAAAGGATAATATATGTGTGGGAAGACAGCCTCTTTGCAGGAATCGGTATTAGAAGCCATTTTATATGCCATCTGTGGCATGTGATACCCGGCCCTGACGTTTTGTCAGGGCATTGCTGTGAAAAGAAGTATAAATCGACTGTATCTAAGCTATGGAGTAGCTTGTAATCATTGCTGGTCACACTGTTAGGTGTGAACAGTAACGAGTAAGGCTCACAGAAGCCGGTTGACGAAATTATATAGGTGTATTAAACTGTAATCGGGTTAGAGAAGACTAATTACATACAGCTGTTTTATATTAAGTGGTTCTGAATATTCAGTTACTGTAAAATGATATACGAAACGATATAAGAAATAATATGTTGAATAATAAAATATTCAAACTTCCCATATTTTATTTTGTGATACCGGCCTAGCATACAGTGTATTCCTCATATTTTTTTCTTCGGAACAACTGTATACTCTCCGGTAAATATAGTTTTATATATGGGAAGTTTGTGTAAAATAGAAAAACAGCAGAATAGGAGGCAACCATGATTACATCAACCATATTAGGTTTATTAATACCATTTATAGGTACGTCGCTCGGTGCGGCATGTGTACTTTTTATGAAAAATGAGCTTTCCGTAAAGACCACAAAAATGCTCAGTGGCTTTGCAGCAGGCGTAATGATTGCGGCATCAGTCTGGAGTCTTCTGATTCCGGCACTTGAGCAGTCACAGAGCCTTGGAAAAATGCAGTTCGTCCCGGCAGTAGCAGGCTTTATGCTCGGAATGTTTTTCCTATTGATACTGGATACAATCACACCACATATGCATCTCGATAATTCAGTTGAGGGTCCAAAGAGCAATTTCAGCAGACAGACAATGATGGTGCTTGCAGTTACATTACATAATATACCGGAGGGCATGGCAGTCGGAGTACTCTACGCAAGCTGGATATCAGGAACCACCACCATCACGAGGGCGGCAGCTCTTTCATTGGCAATCGGAATAGCCATACAGAACTTCCCGGAGGGCGCAATCATATCCATGCCATTACATAGCACAGGAAGCTCAAAGTTTAGAGCCTTTGTATACGGAGTACTGTCGGGAATAGTCGAGCCGATAGCGGGAATACTTACGATACTTGCCATCGGAATAATAGAGCCGGTGATGCCGTACCTGCTAAGCTTCGCCGCCGGAGCCATGATATATGTAGTCATAGAAGAGCTCGTGCCGGAAATGTCAGAGGGAGGGCACTCAAACCGTGCCACCATAGCATTTATGGTGGGCTTCTGCCTCATGATGACACTCGATGTGATGCTGGGCTAGGCCTGAGCAAAACCAAGCGAGCCCGGCGGAGACCGGGCAAAGCATACACAAATAACAAACACGCACAGAGCGAGCCCACGGCAGCAGCCGAGGGGAAAGCGTAAAAGAATAACGAGCACGCAAAGCGACAAGAAGGTAAATAGAGCCACAGCGTGAGGAACCCGGGCGGCAGGCACACACAGGCTCGGGAGGGCGAATAGCGAAGCTGCCTAGATACTGTAGAAATTATGCCCACGAAGCACAGAAATGCCCAGCCAAGGACGGCTGGGCAAACATATCAAATAGCGCTTTTATGAAAACGCAAGCTTGACACTATGCTGTCAAGCTATGCGCCATAACCTATATTTTATGCAATTTCAGCCCCATGCATCTTCTGATGCATTAAAAATGGCTGAAATTACTACTGGTCACGCTTTTTGTGACCGGTAGTATGCGCCATGGACGGCGCATAAAAGCCGATTTCGTCAAGCAAAGAAACCCTGCAAGCATAATTTCGTACAGAATCTTGGCAGCATAGCGTAGCCCACCAGAGCCTGTGTGTGCCTGCCGCCCGGGTTCCGTACTATAGCCACAACCCCGCAAGTCAAATGAATTGTGAAAAACTGTGAAAAAAAGGGAAATTCTTCCCGAATTATTTGGAAATTTTTAATGAATCGCAACTAAAAATAAAAAAAATCTAAACATCCCCAAAACGCAATAGAAAAACTGCACAAAAATAAAAACTTAAATTGTTGAAAATGTATAAAAAGCTAACTAAAAAATGTGAAACTTTGCCAGCCAAACAATATAAAAACGAAACGTTGACTTTATAAAACGATGTGACTAAAATCAAGTACAACGATAGTTGCTTCTTATTAAATCAAGACCAAACAAACATCAAAGGTCAGACAAAACACATCTTGAGTTATTAAGAAACAATTTGCGTATCAAATTTCATATAGCAAAAAAGAAAGGAGGTAACGCAGATGGATGCTCTGGTAGATGGACTGTTAGAGGAACTTAATTGTGACGTGGTATTCAAGATACCGATATTCGGAGGCATACCCATATACGAGTCGGTAGTAGTCACATGGATAATAATGGCAGCGGTATTTTTACTGTGCTTTTTTCTCGGCAGAAATCTTTCAGTTGAAAATCCCGGACGCAGACAGGTAGCCGTAGAGGCAGGAGTCAAATTCCTTAATGATTTCTTCAGTGAGACACTTGGAGAAAAAGGAAAGGATTACATACCATATCTGGCAACAGTAATCATCTATATAGGAATAGCAAACCTGATAGGCTTACTTGGCTTCAAACCGCCGACAAAGGATATGAACGTCACCGCAGCACTCGCTGTAATGAGCATAGTTCTTATCGAGGTGGCAGGAATCAGGGCAAAGGGCACCAAAAGGTGGCTTAAAAGCTTTGCAGAGCCAATGCCGGTAATACTACCTATCAATATCCTAGAGATCTTTATCAAACCATTATCGCTGTGTATGCGATTATTTGGAAACGTCCTTGGTTCATTCGTAATCATGGAGCTTTTAAAGATGGTCGTACCGGCAATAGTCCCGGCAGTATTCAGTTGTTATTTTGATATCTTTGATGGACTTATACAGGCATATGTATTTGTATTCCTGACAGGACTTTTCATCAAGGAGGCAACCGAGTAAGAAGACCTGATGAGGCAGGAAACACCACATCATTTAATTTCACATCGTAAGCATGGAAAATGTAACCCCGCTTACAAAAGAAACAAAATAATTGCTAACCAAAAGAAAGCATATAAGCAAGAAAAGGAGAACACATTATGTCATCAACATTATTAGTAGCAATCGGAGCTGGAATCGCAGTATTAACAGGAATCGGAGCCGGACTTGGAATCGGTAAGGCAACAAGCAGCGCAGTAGACGCAATCGCAAGACAGCCGGAGGCTGAGAGCAAAATCTCTAAATCACTTCTTTTAGGATGTGCCCTTGCAGAGGCAACAGCTATTTACGGTTTCGTTATCGCATTACTTATCATCCTCTTCCTTAAATAATCAGGCAGCGTAACTGACAGTTACAACCAGGTGAAACAGAAAGGAAGGTAGAGCAATGTTAAAAATTGATCCATGGAACATAATATGGACAGTAGTCAATCTGCTTTTCCTGTACTGGATATTTAAGAAATTCCTCTTTGACCGCGTGATGGGCGTGATCAATCAGAGAGACGAAATGATTCAGAAGCAGTTCTCGGAAGCAAAGAAGAGTCAGGACGATGCAGAAAGCTTAAAGAGCGACTATAAAAAGAAGCTCGAGAGTGCAAAGACTCAGGCAGACCAGATAATCCTCGATGCCAGGGCAAGAGCCGAGGCTGAGCAGGAGAAGGCTCTTGAGAGAACCAGACAGGAAGCAGACAGTATGCTTGAAAAAGCAAAAGCGGACATTGCTAGCGAGCAGGATAAGGCAACAAAGGCCGCTGAGGCTGAAATTGCAAAACTTGCCATCTTAGCAGCGAGAAAGATTGTAAAGACAGGTGAAGCTAATGACACAGGCAGCAGTAAATAATGCAATAGTTTTGTACAGGCTGGCTGTAGAGCGTCGTGATGTGGAGGAAGCACAGAGAGTATACTTTGTGACAGAAAAGCTTGCACAGACGCTCGCAAATCCACTTATACCGCTGACCAAAAAGTATGACATCATAGAAAAGGTATACGGATTTGAGAGTGAGCCAAAGCTTATCACAAGCTTCGTAAAGGAAATGGTAAAGCTTGGATATGCCGCTGAAATGAATGAAATCTTTGAGGCATATTACAGATACTGGGATGAGAAAAACCATATCATAAGAGCTGAGCTTATCAGTGCAGAGGCCGCAACCGACGAGGAAGCAAATGACGCCAAGGCGCTGCTACAAAGCAAATATCCGGAATATGAAATATCCCTTACACAGAAAGTGGACGAAACACTTTTAGGTGGATATGTGATTAAGACTCTTAATACAGAGTATGACAGAAGCTACGAAGGAAAGCTTCGTGAGCTTGAAAGAAAATTGACCAGGAGGTGACCCCTGTGGGCGCAATCAGTGCAACAGACATAATCTCCATTATCCAGAGCGAGATAGAGAATTTCGACTTCGATACCGAGAGCCGTGAGACCGGCGAGGTAATCTACGTCGGTGACGGAATCGCCACAATATACGGCATCGACCATGCCATGTACGGTGAGATTGTAGTATTCGATAATGGAGTAAAAGGAATGGTTCAGGATATCCGTCAGAATGAAATCGGTGTAATCCTTTTCGGAAGAGACCACGGAATCCATGAAGGAACCAAAGTAGTAAGAACAAAGAAAAAAGCCGGAATCCCTGTAGGCAAAGGCTTTATCGGCCGAATCATCAATGCTTTAGGTGAGCCTATTGATGGAAAGGGCGATATCAAAGAGGAAGATTACAGACCAATCGAGAATGAGGCACCGGGTATCGTGGACAGAAAGTCAGTAGATACTCCACTTGAGACAGGAATCCTCTCGATTGATTCAATGTTCCCAATCGGACGTGGACAGCGAGAGCTTATCATCGGTGACCGTCAGACAGGAAAGACATCAATTGCCACAGATACCATCATCAACCAGAAGGGCAAGGATGTTATCTGTATATATGTAGCAATTGGTCAGAAAGCATCAACAGTAGCCAAAATTGTGTCAACTCTGACAAAACACGGCGCAATGGATTACTCAATCGTGCTTTCATCAACAGCCAGCGATCCTGCATCACTGCAGTATATTGCACCATACGCAGGAACAGCCATGGCAGAGCATTTCATGCATCAGGGCAAGGATGTACTTATCGTATATGATGACCTTTCAAAGCATGCGGTAGCATACAGAGCACTTTCACTGCTGCTCGAGAGATCACCGGGACGTGAGGCATATCCAGGAGACGTATTCTATCTCCACTCAAGACTGCTCGAGAGATCAAGCCGTCTGAGCGATGAGCTTGGTGGAGGCTCAATCACAGCACTCCCAATCATCGAGACACAGGCAGGAGACGTATCAGCATATATCCCTACCAACGTAATATCTATCACAGACGGACAGATATTCTTAGAGAGCAACCTCTTCAACGCAGGTATGAGACCGGCCGTAAACGTAGGTCTTTCAGTATCCCGTGTTGGTGGAGCTGCCCAGACAAAGGCCATGAAGAAGGCATCAGGAAGCATCCGTATCGACCTGGCACAGTACAGGGAGATGGAGGTCTTCACACAGTTTGCATCAGACCTTGACGATGCCACAAAAGCACAGCTTGCACATGGAAAAGCACTTATGGAGCTGTTAAAACAGCCGCTTTGCCATCCACTGTCACTGCATGAGCAGGTAATGACACTTATCATGGCAAACCATGGTGTGTTTGACACAATAGAGACAAAAGATGTCAAGAAATATCAGGGCGATATCCTCTCATACATGGATCTTTCTTATCCGGAAATCGGACAGAAAATCGAAGAGAACAGAGCCATTGATGAAGAGCTCGTAAATAAAATCATGGATGCAGTAAAAGAGTATAAAGGGTAACAGGTAGTATTATGGCAAACACGAAGGAAATACAGGATCGAATAAAAAGTATCAATGATACGCTTAAAATCACAAATGCCATGTATATGATTTCTTCTTCGAAGCTGAAAAAGTCCAAAAAGATGCTGGCAGATACAGAGCCGTATTTCTTCACACTGCAATCAGAGATGAGCCGAATACTCAGGCATCTGCCTGATATGGAGGACATCTATTTCAAGACCAACGAGGATAAGCTGCCTGAGGACAGAAAGGTCGGATATATCGTAATCACAGCCGATAAAGGACTTGCGGGCTCATACAACCACAATATCCTGAAAATGGCTGAGGAGCACTTAAAGAATCATCCGAACAATTCACTTTTCGTACTCGGAGAGCTGGGTCGTCATTATTTTGAACAGCGTGGGATTGAGATTGAAAAACAGTTCCACTACACAGTTCAGAATCCGACACTCAACCGTGCCAGAAATATTGCAGAAGAAATTTTGGAGCTATATCTACATAACGAGCTGGACGAAGTTTATATTATCTATACCAGCATGATAAATGCGATTCAGGAGGAAACACAGATGTCACAGCTTCTGCCACTGAAAAAGGCAGACTTCACTGTGCAGATTCCTATAGACATTCCGAGGGAGGAGCTGGCGCTCAAGCCATCGCCTGAGGCAGTCATGGATCGTATCGTACCAAACTACGTTGTTGGATTTGTCTACGGTGCTCTTGTAGAGTCATTTTCATGTGAGCAGAACGCCAGAATGATGGCGATGCAGTCCGCATCAAACAGTGCGAGGGACATGCTTGCAGAGCTTGACATTCTTTACAACCGTGCCAGACAGGCAGCGATTACACAGGAGATTACAGAGGTAATAGCCGGTGCCAAATCGCAGAAGAAAAAGAGAAAGTAGGCTTTTTGATGAAAACAGGAAAAATTATCCAGGTTATGGGTCCTGTTGTCGATGTAGAGTTCGAGGATGAGAACCTGCCGGCAATCAGAGACGCACTAGAAGTTTTAAATGGTGACAAAAAAAGTGTGATGGAAGTCGCACAGCATATTGGAAATAATACAGTACGCTGTATCATGCTTGCTTCCAGCGAGGGACTTCACAGAGATATGGAAGTAACAGCCACAGGCGCCGGCATCAAGACACCTGTCGGAGAGCAGACGCTCGGCAGACTGTTCAACGTGCTCGGTGAGGCAATCGACGGCGGAGCACAGCCTGATACAGAAGAAAAGTGGGAAATCCACAGAGAACCACCAACATTTGAGGAGCAGAACCCTGCAGAGGAAATCCTCGAGACAGGTATCAAGGTCATCGACCTCCTTGCCCCATATGCAAAGGGTGGAAAAATCGGACTCTTCGGAGGAGCCGGAGTAGGAAAAACAGTCCTCATCCAGGAGCTCATCAGCAATATCGCAACAGAGCACGGCGGCTACTCAATCTTTACAGGAGTCGGAGAGCGTTCCAGAGAGGGAAATGATCTCTGGACAGAAATGAAGGAATCAGGAGTTCTGGAAAAAACAGCCTTAGTGTTCGGACAGATGAACGAGCCACCAGGAGCACGTATGCGTGTAGCTGAGACAGGACTTACAATGGCAGAGTATTTCAGGGATGAGAAGCACCAGAACGTGCTGCTTTTCATCGACAATATATTCCGTTTCACACAGGCAGGTTCAGAGGTTTCAGCACTTTTAGGACGTATGCCTTCAGCCGTAGGTTATCAGCCTACACTGGCTACTGAGATGGGTGAGCTGCAGGAGCGAATCGCATCTACAAAGAACGGTTCGGTAACATCGGTACAGGCCGTATACGTACCAGCCGATGACCTCACAGACCCGGCTCCGGCTACAACCTTCGCACATCTGGATGCCACAACAGTTCTTTCAAGAAAGATTGTTGAACAGGGTATTTACCCGGCAGTAGACCCGCTTGAGTCTACATCACGTATCCTCGAGCCTGATATCGTAGGCGAGGAGCATTACCAGGTAGCACGAAAGGTACAGGAGATTCTCCAGAAGTACAAGGAGCTGCAGGATATCATCGCAATCCTTGGTATGGAGGAGCTGGCAGATGAGGACAAGGTACTTGTATATAGAGCAAGAAAAATCCAGAAGTTCCTCTCACAGCCATTCCACGTAGCCGAGAACTTCACAGGTATCCAGGGTGTCTATGTGCCTGTAGAGGAGACTATCAAGGGCTTCAAGGCCATCATAGATGGTGAGATGGACGAGTATCCTGAGAACGCATTTTTCAATGTCGGAACAATCGAGGACGTCAAGGAAAAAGCAAAGACTATGCAGCAGTAAAAGCATAAGGAAGGACAAATCGTATGGCAACAAATACATTTTATCTAAAGGTAATAGCTGCTAACAGAGTGTTTTACTCAGGAAGATGTCGTTCCATAATAGTCCCTGAGTTCGATGGCCAGAAGGAAATCCTCGCTCACCACGAGGATATGGTCATAGCCGTCGATGAGGGCGAGATGAGATTTCAGCCGGAGGGCAGTGACAACTGGGAGTACGCGGTAGTGGGAATGGGCTTCGTAGAGATAGTCAACAACCGTGTGACACTGCTTGTCGAGACAGCCGAGCATCCGGAGGAAATCGATATAGCAAGGGCAAGAGAGGCAAAGGAGAGAGCTGAGGAGCAGCTTCGCCAGAAGCAGAGTATCCAGGAGTACTATCACTCAAGAGCTTCGCTGGCCCGTGCCATGACACGACTGAAAGCAACTTCAGGAAAATAATAAATGTTAATAAATTACAAAAAAGAGGTTGTGACAACCTCTTTTTTGTTTACATTACACATGAAATGAGTTACAATGACTATATATAGG
>OBCQ01000459.1_pt1 | contig 11050 bp, 15 predicted proteins | sample 1517991 | NCBI WGS metagenome assembly OBCQ01 (sample SAMN03418263, study PRJEB22391) | human gut metagenome | biome: human-gut; feature: organic feature; material: feces | host: Homo sapiens | place: Tanzania | collected 2013-01
CGCGTCCTCAAGCAATCGCTGCATTTCTGCCTGCGTGCCGCCGTAACCGAGCTTGAGGTTGTCCAACATGGTATAGTTCTGCTTGGCAAAGCCCTGATAGGCGTTCTGTATGGACGCCATGTCAGTGCCCATCTTGTTGGCGTTGTCGGCCATGTCCACCATGGCCATGTTCGCCAGCTGCGCAGCGGCGTTGGTGTCCTTGCTCACGCTGGACAGCAGACTGGCGGCAAAGCTGGTGGTCTGCTCCATGTATTCGTTGGCGGACAGACCCACCGTGCGGTACGCCTGTGCAGCGTAGGCCTTGACCGTATCAGCGCTCTCTTTGAACAGGGTCTCCACGCCGCCGATAGACTGCTGCAATGCGCCGCCAAGGTTCAGGGAATCCGAGATCACCTTGCCGATGCCCGCAGCAGCAATCACCTTTTTCAGGGTGCCCACCAGCTTTGTGCCCAGCAGCGTACCGGCGCTTTCACCGGCAGAGGACGCCTCGCCGCCCATGATGTGGCTGATACTGCCCTGAATGCCCTCGGCAGAGGGCACGATCTGGACATAAGCCTTTGCCAGCTCAATGCCGTTTGCCATCTGGTTCACCTCCTTCTGCGGCGCGCATCGCCGCCTCAAATTCCTCGGGACTGTCAAAATATTGCACCGGGCTGTCCTCGGATTCCGCTTCTGTCCTGCCCAGCAGGGTGTTCAGGATGGATGTGGGCGGTTTCTCGTCCGCATTCGCAAGCCGTCCGATGCGCCAGCAGATGGCCTGCAGGGTGTCCAGTTCAGCCGCCTGCAGGGTCTGCGCAAGGGTCAGTTTCTGCCCATGCAGCACCATCATGCTGCGGCTGTCCGGCGGCAGACCGGCGGCCAGAGTGGCCGCCAGCCGCACCGGCAGGGCACGCCAGTTCAGCAGGTTGTAATACTGGACAAAATCGCAGATCAGTGCGTCCTCGTCCGTTGCGATCAGTTCGGCGAGGATGCAGAGTTTTTTCCGGCGTTGATGGACTGGAACAGCTCCATGATGGCGCTCTCAACGGCAGACGCGGGCACGCGGCCGTCCTCGGTGCGCAGATGGTCGTACAGGCGCTTTTTGCCGTCCTTGCCCAGCAGCTTCACGACCAGCCGGGACATGGCCAGCGGGTTGCCCTCGTCCAGATCGGACAGTGCGTCCAGCACCTCCATGTTGTCCAGCGTGCTCTCTTCCAGTTCAATGGAAAAGCCGGATTCGGTTTTTGCAGTGATCATGACGTTCCTCCTTACTTACCGGCGCTCTGCATATACTCGTAGTGGGTCTTGCCATCAGTGTCGGCGATCGCGGTGATGGTGGTCTGGTAACCAACGGCAGTGCCGTCTGCATAGGTGATATCACCCACAGAGGTTACAGTGCCGCAGGGGATGACCACGCGCTTTTTCACATTGTTCTTCAGCACCATCTCCACAACGTAGGCATAGAAGGGCAGATCGTCGGCGCTGGCCTTGACGGTAATGCCGGTCTCCAGCGTGCCGGTGACGTTGTCGGCGCCGTATACGGTCTTCAGCACCTCCACGCTCATAGCCTCGATCAGCGTGCACTGGAAGGTGTCCGGGCGCTCGGTCATCAGGCTCAGCACCGTGTCGCCGCCCCATGCGGCGGTATTTTCGTTAGAGGGGGAGTTAGAGTTGGTCAGGCCGTCCTTGGAGATATAACCCAGAGACTTGAATGCCGGGTCCAGATCGCTCTTGGCGTCCGTGGGCAGAGCCGTGCCCAGCGGCGCGCACCAGATAGCGCCGCCGACCTTGGGCTTTGCTGCGGTAACATTTTTTGCATTCATAGAAAATGCTCCTTTCGTCAGTAATGCACCACATCAAAAACTGCCTGATACCGGGGCAGCTTGCGGGTGGTGTCCGGGAAATTATAGTCGGTGTTCAGCGTGCAGGAGACGATCTCCGGCAGGGTGTCCGCGTCCAGCATGGTCTGCACCACGCGATGGCTCAGTTGCGCGGCAGCATAGTCGCTGCTGCCGTAGGACTGCACCGCCAGCGTGGCGGTAAAAATGCCGTCCTCGTAGCCGGAGCCGGTCTTTTCCAGCACACAAAAATTGCCGGAGGGTTTCTCCGGCACGGACAGATAACAGGGAAAAGCGTTTTCACGCAGATAGTTCTGGATGATTTCTTCGATCATATCACTTCAGCGCCTTCAGAATAGAGTTTGTGTCGGCGTTCTCCTTGCGGGCAGCGGGGCTTTCGGCGCTCACTTTAGCCACCACGCGGGTGCTGGCTTTGTAGTAGCTGGCCTTGTAGCCCTCGCCAAGGCGGTTCTTCGCCGCAAAGGCGATGCCGGTCAGGGCGTTCTCCATCTCCGTACTTTGCAGCAGCTGCCGCACGCCCTTGCGGTTCAGCTTGATGGTCACCTTACTCATAGCGCTCCACCTGCACTTTCTTGTTCCAGCGCAGCGGGATCATGGCCTCGATGCCCTGCACAGCCCCGCCGCAGGTGCGGAAGGTCTGCCCGAAAAAAGCCACCCGGACGTTGTCCCAGTTGTGGGTATCGCCCTTTGGGATTGCCAGCGTATAGGCGATGCGCCGCCCGGTCAGCTGCAATTCGGTGGTAATCTCCTCGGCAGTGGGCTGCCCCACCAGCACGTTGTGCACGGTGACGGGGGTTTCCTCGTAGACGGGGTCGTGGAAGCCGTCCTCGCCGGTCTGGGTCTTTTCATACAGGATGATGTCGATACCCTTCAGCATAAGTCCTCCAGCGGGCTGTGTGCGCCCAGCTTGCTGCCCACGCCCAGCAGCTTTTTTTCCAGCTTGGAAAGATACAACTCGCCGGTAGAGCCGCCGCTCATGGTCCAGCTCTGGGAGTATCCCAGCGCCGTGGCGGTGCCCTGCGTTGCACCCATGGGAAAGGTGACAGCATCCCCGCCGGTGTCCTCGCCCAGCTGACGGCGCACCATCCGGCAGGATACAAGCCGCTTGCGGTCGGCATCTGCATCGGCGTTGTAGATGTCGATGATAAGCGCCGCCTCGCTCAGCAGGGCAGTGCAGCGGCTGCGCTCGTCATCCGACAGGACGCGGAAGCCCGCCTCCACGTCCTGCAGTTCTGCGTAGCTCATGGCGTCACCTCATCAGGTGGCGGTCTCGGTGCGCTTGATGTACAGGGTCTGAGGCTTGGAGACCTTCAGGCCATACACCTTGCGGCCCTGCACAGCGGATGCGCCGATGTACTTGCCGGAGCCGGACAGATCCTGCAGGTGCACAGCAGTCTGCCACTCCATGACGCGGTGGCACCAGTTGGGGTGACCGGCGATAAACTCGGTGGTGGTCTTTTTGCTGCTGACGCGGGTGGTGGACTCGTAGTCCATGTTGTTGCTCTCGAACACGTTGAAGCCCGCGATGCGGCCAACAACGCCCTGCTGTACCATCTCCTGAGACAGGTCGCCCTGCTTGATGAAGTGCTCGTCCAGCATCAGCACCTCCAGATACTCCGGGGATGCAATGAGGAAGCGGCCCTCGTTGGGTACGCCCTTGCGGCCCAGCACCCGCTTGGCCTCCAGCGCCAGCTTGTAGGCGTTGGCCTCGGTGGCGGCGGTCTTGGTGGCGCTGATGGTGGCACCGGCTGCGCTCTCCAGCGTGTCGATGGACTTCTTGTCGATGGACAGCGCCAGAGAGTAACCGGCGCTGTCCAGACGCTCTGCCACGATGTCATCGGGCACGCTGTCGGCATCGTAGCCGTCGATCAGCTCATTGACCGCCTCGTCGTGGTCGATGTTCAGATCCAGATAGGTGGTGGTGCCCACGTCGGCAGCAACGCCGTTGGCCTTGTCGTACTCCTTGACGGCCACCTCGGTGTCGCGCACCGGGATCTTGACCTTGCCGGAGGTGGGATCGCCCTCGTAGCGGCTGTTGAAGATGAGATTGTCGCGGGTCACCAGCGTGTTACGCAGCTTTACGTCCACATAGGATGCCCAACGCTCCTGATTTGCATGTGCCATAAAAATACCTCGCTTTCTCCGTGCGGCTGCACGGGTCAGATTTTCAGATTCGGGTTCAGTTTGCTGAAGGCAGCCAGAACGCCGTCCGGCTGGCTGGGGTTATGGTTCGGAGCGCCGCCATCTTTAACATTAGGATACCCGGCAGGCTAGGTATCGCCGAACGCCCACGGGTTCGCCTTGACTGCATCCTCCAGCGCCTTGTTGATGTCGGTGGTGCGGTCTTTGGAGCCCTTCAGGGCGTCCAGATCCAGCAAAGCGCGCACAGCATCCACGCTGCGGCCCTTCTTGCCGAGGATGGCGGTGTTCAGGGCGTTGTCAAAGGCAAAGCCATCGGCCTGCGCCTGCATATCTGCCTTCAGCTTGGTCACCTGCGCCTGCAGCCCGGCAACGTCCACACCGTCAAAGGCCTTCAGGCCGTCCTGTGCGGTCTTGAGCTGCGCCTGTGCGCTGTTCAGCTGGGTCTGCAAGGCGGCGGCTGCGTTTTTCTCCCGGGTGATATCGCTGCCGTTCTCCTGCATGAGCCAGTTCAGCTGCTCCTCGGTAATGCCGGGGATCTTGTTCTTTACGTCTTCGCGTTTCATGGTGGAAACTCCTTTCTGTGGGTAAAACCTCGGTTTGGTGACGCAGTTCTCCGTCTGCGTCCGGTTGAGGGCAGGGTACGCACTGCCCGCTGCGATGGTGCCCGTTTCGTCCTCATGCGGGCAAAATGGGCATAAAAAAGCACGGTGCATGCTGCATCGTGCTTGATACGGGCTAAAACAGAGTGTTTTCGTCAGTGTCCTTTACGGTTTTACTTCCACGCTGGGCAGGATGTCCGTGTGGAAATAGAGTTTATAGTGGTACGGGTCGGTATGGGTGCCAGTAATGTCCTCTACCACATACATGGTGTAGCCGTTCAGGTAGATGTAATTCTTGCGGTAGGTGTCCGGGCCAATTTTTACCGTGCAGACCAACTCGTTGTTCGAGTTGTTGGAGATGGACATGTAGCCCTCGGCTTCCATGATGATCTTATCGGTGCGGGCGTTGTAGACGGTAATCTTGCGCTCGCTCTCAAAGTAATCGGCCTGTTTGGAGATGTTGGCATTGGCCTTGTCGGCCTCTGAACAGCCGCACAGCAGGATAGATGCGGCCAACGCGAGGGTGAGTAGAATCTTTTTCATGATGCTTTCCTTTCTGTTTTAGGGCAACAAAAAACCACGGTGCGGTTTGCATCGTGGTCAGAATATAAAGGTCATTCAATGCCGGGAGGGAGTTTCCCGATTCCTTTCAAAGCATTATATGCGGCGCGAGAGGCAAGCTGGGCAGGCGGTGCAGGGCTGTCCAGCATATCACACATCTCGTCGTATTTGTGGTCGATCGGATGTTCAAGAAGCCATTTCTGCATTTCGGCAATACGTTCCGGTGTAAGCCAACTACTCATAGAATTTCACTCCATTCTTTTGAAGTTCTCTGATGGCTTGCCAGACAAGTTTTTCAGCCTGTTCAAGAAGCTGCTCGTCGGGCAGTTCTGCACGAGGGATATTTTTCAGCCTGTCTATTTCAGCGCTCAACTGCCAAACAATACCGTTTGCCTCATTTGAATTGTACTCGGAACTTTTTTCAACTGCAAAAATATGGCCGTTATGCCCTATTGCAGTCATAAGCTTTAAGCTTTCGTTGTCCACGAAACTTAACAGATCACCGGGAGAGAAAACACCACACGCCGGGTGCGTATGTATGATGGCATAGGGCACATTAAAGTTGGGCAGTTTGACAGAGTGCCCCTCTGCGCTGCCGACGACATCCTGCGTCAACGGCTTCATGTTCAGGTCGAACGCCTTGCCGACTTCAACACCGGGCGGCTGTTTTGCCGCAGTCATGAGCAGTCGTTTGTGGGCGTTTTGAAGTTGTTGCTGCTTTGCACCGTCCAGAGTTTCGCAGTTGAACGACTTGACATTGCTGATTGACTGCATTGTAACAGGTTTTGGCTCCATGTTCAAGCTCGAATAAACAGAGAAGTTTTTCCTTGCCGCATACGCCGCCCGCTTCTGGGCGTTGATGGCATCCTTCCGGGCGGCGTAGTCGATGCGGCGCATGGCGTTCACATCGCTGCCGGCATCCCGGTACTGCTTGAGGTATTTCTCCGGGTCGTAGCCCGCAACGCTTGTGCCGGAATGGAACCGCACCGCAAACTCACAGTCGCAGTTGGAATGGATGTGCTCCGCGTGCCCATTCTTCAGCAGCTTTTGGCTGGCGGTCTGCCAGCCACGGGAGGCCAGCGTGATGCAGAAGGGGCAGGTGTCCCCGTGGGGCACCCATGCCCACTGTGCGCCGTCCCGCACCGCGTTGTGCAGGGTGGTGTCTGCACCCGCCCGCTTGACCAGACGGCTCACGCCGCTGGGCAGGTTCTCGGGGTTCTGGTCCTTGGTGGCGTGCACCATGCGGGCAACCTCGCCATAGCTGGCAGTGGCGGCAGGCTCTGCTGCTGGCAGCAGCATCCCCTCGGCCTCGGCAAGTGCGTCATACATCTGGCAGGCAAGCTCTGCGCTTCCCTCGCCGTACCGGGTGATGACTGCGTAGGCGTAGGAGATCAGCTGCTCGGTGTTTTCGGTGCCGTGCAGCCGGATGTACTCCCGCATTTTCTGCCCGGCAGCCTCGTTCAGCCGGGAGAGCCGGGCAATGTAATTATTCCACGTCCGTGTCGTTATCTGCATCGTCCATCTCCATCAGCAGCGCCTGCCCGCGCGCCCGCTGCTCCTGCGCCCGGATGCGCCGGATGTCCGCCTGATCGAAGCCGATCATCTCCAGAAAGGTGTCGGTGCTGGCGAACTCCTGCCGGGCAGTTGCAATCTTGATAGCAGCATCTGCAGTCACCGCCACGCTGGGCATGGCGGGGTTTTTGAAGTGTGCCATCACGCCGCGCTCGTCCTCGGTCAGCTCGGTCAGAGAGACGTTCCGGGCAATGGCCTGCGCCATACAGGCGATGGTGTGCAGGGCATCGCCGTTGCCGGTGTTCAGCTGCTGCGCCATCAGCACCAGCGTCTGGCTCTGGGCAAGGATGGCATCGCTGCTGGTGGGGTTGGCATCGTTCACCACGCCCACATCGGTCACGGTCAGGCCGGTGGCTGCCGCAAACTGGGTGGCGGTCATCCGCATTTTCTCCACATGGGGCTGTAAGCTGCCCTGCGCCAGCTGCCCAAAGACCGGGTTTTCGCCGGTCTCCGGGTTGGAGGTGGCGGCGATGAGCGCGCCGACATACTGCTTGAATTTATCGGAGGTGATGGCATCGTACTGTTCATCCGTCACGCCGAGGATGTACTTCTGGGGCGTGGTGTCAAACTCCAGCGCGATGGTGGCGTTGGCCACGGTGCGCACATAGTCGTCGATGAGGGAACGGATGGCACGCTTCAGGCGGCTGCGGCCAAAGGGCTTGTTGCTGGTGGCGTTCCAGATCAGCGGCTCCATCAGCGGACGCCCCATCCGGTGGGGAATCCGCTGCGCCGTCCAGCTGCTGCCGCTAGAGTGCAGCACGATGACGGCGGTGTCGGTGTAGAAGTTGACCAGCGCAGGCCGCCAACTGTCTTTCTGGTGCTCGTCTTGTACCGTATCGATGATGGCAAGCCCGCAGTCGATGCGCCCTTTCTCGCCGCTCCAGAGCGCGGAAGCCGTGGCAGGGGAGTGGAAGCGGATGCGGCAGCCGATGTCCGCATCTGCGGACAGTGTGGCGAACACGCAGCCGTACTTCAGCTGATCCCGGCAGGCCTTGGCATAGGCGGCGATTAGACGGTTATCTGCCACCAGCTTTTGCAGCCCGTCCAGCGCGCCGCCGTTGCTCACAAAACCATCGAACATACTGCGGGATGCCAGCGCGTCCACCGCTTTCTGCCCCCAGTTGCAGCCCACCTCCAGCTTGTTCAGCCCCTTGGGCAGCGCAATGCCAAGGTTCACATCCTGCAAGGTGACGTGCCCCTCGTAATACTTGTCCTTGGTGGCGTTGCGGCTCTGGTGGTAATTGTAGGCTTCGGTCAGCTCGGTCAGCTGCCGCTGTTCCTCCCCGGTCAAGCCCGGCACAGTGCCAAAAGAAAAGGTGGTGGTCATGGTGCTCCTTTCACCCGATGCGCATCTTGCGGGTCGGGTCGCGTTTACAGGTCTTTACGCCCCACAGCGCCAGCGCACAGGCTTCTACCGGCAGGCTGTTGTCTCCGCCAAAGCCGTACCCGCCGCCGATGGGGCGCTTGATGGCGGTGCGGGCGCTCTCGTCCAGCACGGTTTGCGGCTGATACCAGGTCAGTCCGTGCTCGCTGATGCTGTTGGTAAAGCCGCCCACGGCGGCGATCACGTCCTTGGTGCCGGGACGGATCCCGGCGTTTTTTGCCCGCCACACCTCTTTGATGCGGTCTGCCAGCACGTCCACGCCGTTGCGTCCGTCAATGACCACACAGCTGGCCTTGTCGTACCGCTGGTTCAGCCAGTCCGCCAGCCATGCAAGCCCCTGCCCGGTGGGGCGCAGGTCGATCAGAGAAACACGGGCGGGGCCGTCCTTTGGCAGCACCGCGCCGCACAGACAGACCGCGCTGCCGTCCGGTGCAAACTTGATGCCGTAGGCGGTCTTACCCTCGGGCTTTTGCTCCTCGCTGGCGCAGGCTGCCCACGCGGCGGGGTCGATGGCAAGATCCAGCTGCTGGGTGGCCTCCGGGCTCCACCAGCCCAGACGCTCCCGGGCAAAGGTGTCCGGGTCCAACTGCTCGGCCTCGCCCTCAATGGTGGATAGCTGAATGCGCCGCCCCAGCGCGGGGTTAGTGGCTGCCCAGCGTGCCGGATCCTTCACGTCCCCGATCTTGTCCACCGAGAACTCAAACCATGCGGCCTTTTTGGCATCGCCGTCCAGCGCGCGGCGGCGCAGCGACCGGAACACGGTGCCCACGGCATCCGGTCCCGGTGGCGTGCCCACATAGATGGTCTGCGGGTTCAGGCTGGCAGAGATGGCGGGCAGGAAAGAGCCCTGCGCGGTCTCGTCCAGCTCCTGCGCCTCGTCAAAGATCAGCAGGTCGCCGTGCTGGCCGCGTCCGCCGTTGCGGGTGCGTGCCAGAAATTTGATGCGGGCACCGCTTTTCAGGATGATCTGCTCCCGTCCGAGGGCGGTGCGGATCTCCTCCACATACCGCCGCATCCGCGCACCCTCAAAGAAGGCGCGCATCTCCTCAAAGGTCTCGGTGGCGGTCTTTTGCAGGTGGGCGGTGTAGATGACCGTTTCGTTGAACAGCAGCATCCCGGCCTCGGCGCGTCCCTGCACCAGCAGGCTCTTGCCGTTCTGCCGGGGCACGCTGCCGCCCGCTGTGGGCGCTGCCCACTTGCCGGAAGGGGCGCGCCCCATCCAGTCCTCCAGCACGTCGCTCTGCCACGGGTCCGGGATGGTGCCGCCTGCCCGCAGGATGCGCACGGCATCGCCGCCGTCAGTGCTCCGGTACGCCGGAGCGATGCGTGCGGACGGCTCCTGGCTTCCCATCCTGCTGCCGCTGCGCGAGGATCGCGCCGACTTCGTCGTCATCGCTGGGTGCTCCCTCCATTTCCTCGATCTCCCGGATGGTGTCCCGGTACTGCTTGGCCAGCTGGGGCAAAAGCCGGGCGTCCTTGCAGCTGTCGATATTCTTGGCCAGCACCAGCGCCAGCCGCTTGAGCTGCTCCAGACGGCTGCCGCTGGAGGTGATGCTTTTCATGGTCGCCATGTCTGGATGCCCCCTTGGAAATTTTCCTGTGTGTAAATCGGCGCTGGACAGCGCGGAGTCGCCGAGGGCGGCGGGAGGGGGACCCTCCCCACCCTACCACTCGCCGTCGCTGACCTGCGGAATGCGGCTCGGTTTTGCCCCTTTTTTGCCGGTTTTCGGGCTGTTTTGCACGGTTTTGTTGCCTTTTTGCGCATTGCAGAAATAATGCGCCGCTTGCAGGTTCGTCCAGTCCTCTGCCGCTGCCCGCGCCGAAGGATACCCGAACTGCCGCCATTTAGATACAGGCCGGATCTCGTCTACCACAAAGGAGAGCGGGTGCTGCGCATCTGAAGGCTCATCGTAATGAATAGGACCGAAACGCCCGTGACAGATGCCGCATTCGCAGCCCATTGCCCGCAGCCGCTCCCGATGCTTGCGCCGCAGGTTGCCGTTGGCATAGCGCGGGTTCGTCATGGTGCAGGCCTCCTTTGGCAGCGTTGTGGTTATAGCGTGCAGACCCCTCACAGTCCGCTGTACCGCAGACAGCTCCGGGGTATTTGCCGGGGGCGGTACTTGCGGGAGGAGTAGGGTATAAAAAGACCCCGGGGTGTTTTGCAAGCCCCGGGGGTATAAAATAAGCCGTCAGCTGGATTCGAACCAGCACCACAAGAGTTTCAATCAGTCCGGGGACAGGCCGGACAGGGCCGCTCTTGCGTATCGTCAATGTGACCCGCCTTAAATGGGCGGCGCTCTGCTTGAGCTACAACGGCATAGGATGGAGTGCGCAGCTGCCAGCAGTGGCAGCTTACTGGGTAGGATGGTGACAAAGGAACCCGCTTGGCAATACGCTGCCACGCACTCCGGGATGATGCTGCAATGACTCCCATGTATACCCAGTGACCCCGCCGGGGTGTTGTCCTCAACAGCGCCACGGATACCAAAACATAAATTGCCCAGCTGGTACATTCAGGCTGTTGGTCGGTAAGGTGTTTCCCTGTCGCAGCCGGGCAATACAAAAGCCGCAGGGTGTTGGATGTTGTCCAGCTCCTTGCGGCTTTCGCAGTCTAATAATATCACAGGTCAAACAGTGCAAAACAGTGCGTCTTTCATCAAAAACAGTGCAAAACAGTGCGCTTTGCTTCAAAAACAGTGCGTTTACTTACACTCCGGGATGTCGAGAGCCTTCACGGCACGCTTGTGCCGCCGGTATACGCGGCTCACGTCCATGCCCATCTTGATGGCGATCTGCTCCCACTTCTTGCCGCCGATGTAACGCAGGTACAGGATCTCGTAATCCTGTATGTCTGCGGTCTGGTTCATAACGCTCAGGATCTCCTTGCAAATCATCTGGCACTCCATCACCTGCGCGTTGGCTGCCTGCATTGCATCCGCGATGCGCTCCAC
>OBCQ01000470.1_pt1 | contig 10872 bp, 9 predicted proteins | sample 1517991 | NCBI WGS metagenome assembly OBCQ01 (sample SAMN03418263, study PRJEB22391) | human gut metagenome | biome: human-gut; feature: organic feature; material: feces | host: Homo sapiens | place: Tanzania | collected 2013-01
CATTCGTATTACCGACAGATATCTGGTTGTGGTTGATATCGGTGGCCGACATGCCAAGGCCGACTGGTCTGTAATTGTTGTCATTGACCGACTGCCATTGATGGATGGTGGCCATCCCGAAGTCGTTGCACAATGGTATGGCCACATTGACATGGACTTGCTTGCATGGAAGGCGATGCAGATATCGTCATGGTATGATGATGCATTGCTTGTCATCGAATCGAATACTCTTGAAACTAAAGACAAGGAACGCATTGTGGAAGGAGACCAAAGTGAATTCATCCTGAATCAGGTCAAGTCCGTCTATCCGAATCTGTATGCACGCCAACAGAGCGAAGCGGACATACGTGAAGGTGCTCCAGCCAAGTATGGTTTCCACACCAATGTGTCAACGAAGCCGATGATCATCAGCCACCTTATCAAGATGGTGCGCGAGAAGGGATGGGTTGAACGAGACGAGCAATGTCTTGACGAATTGCTTACCTACGAGTTGAAACCGAATGGGGCATATGGTGCCATCGCTGGCAAGCACGATGACTTGCTGATGACTCGCGCTATCGGATTATGGATAGCGTACAATATCAATGTGATGCCATTACCTCGTCAGGTTACTCTTCATCCCAATAACGATGGACTTAAAGGTGTCGCAAGCCATGTGAAGAATGTGACGGAGGCCGTCATGTAGTGCGTCTCACACGATTGATGATGGACTTGGCTTGCGATGCAGACAGATAGAATCGCGGTGCAGGAGAATTGACCACGATGGATACAAGCAGTTGTAGCGGTGCTTCGGGGTGGGAGATTCGCAATTCCTTGACACGAGCGAAGATCTCATCGTACATATCACGTTTCTCCCCGGTCGTGCAGATGTAACGCCCAGCCATCATTGTACGTATGACTGTTATGGCACGCTCCTCAGACACCCAGAACCGTGAGCACGGCATGGATACGACTTCAGAAAATACCTGATTCATGATGATATGTTTAGTTGTGGCCATCACAACGCGAAACGCATGCAGCAACTCTCTCTCTCGCTCAGCTGCATAGGGAAAAATAGAACCTATGTGTTTCATGTGTAAGGGGAATATGATGTGGTTGCAAAGGTAATCAATATATACTACTCAAGAGGACGGAAATACGATTTTTATTCGGAAGCATGCTTTTATCTTTGCGTAAAATAATGTGACATATATATGGACGAAAAGGACAAGAAAACGGAAGAGGCCGAGCATAAAGCCGATCAGCTTACGCCTGAGTTGCCTCCTGCCAAGGATACGGAAGGAACAGAAGCACCTGCCGGTGCGCCTGCGCCCTCCAAGCGTGATGCCTTGCGTGACAGATTGAGGAAGAAATATCCCGACAAGAACTTTGACGATGACGAAGTGCTCGCTGGGCAGATTGGCGAAGACTACGATGCCACCGAGAAGGAACTTGGCGAATATCGCGAACATGAACGTCAGCTTGGCGAAATGCTTGATGCAGACCCTCGCAGTGCTGCATTCCTTCAGGACTGGAAAAATGGAAAGAATCCAGTCACCTCACTTGTGGATAAGTTTGGTATGGACTTCCTCGAATACATGGATGATCCCGAACACCAAGAGGAACTTGCCCAAGCACAGAAGGAATACCTTGACCGTGTGGCCAACGAGAAGAAACTCGAAGATGAATACCAGAAGAATCTTGAATCTTCGCTGAATGCCATTGACAAGGCTCAGGAAGAGAACGGTTGGGATGACGATTACGTCAACAACGGCTTCAAGAAGGTGTTCGACATCGTCAACGATGCCATCAATGGCAAGATTTCACCCGAGACCATCCGACTCCTCAACGATGGAGACAGTCATGACGATGACGTGGCCAAGGCTGGCGAAGAGGGAGAGGTTCGTGGTCGCAACGCCAAAATTACCAATACGCTCCGCAAGGGCAAAAAGGGCGATGGTACGCCCCACCTTGGCGGTGGTGCAGGTTCCAAGCCTCGCAAGGAAGGTGGCAGCTCCATCTTCGATATTGCGGCTGGAGCACGATAAGAAATTTTTAATCCACAAATAAATAAGACATAAAAGAATTATGGGAGAAGAAGTTAAAACTGTGGCAGACCCCACTATTGTCCCTTCCGAGGGTTCGGCTGGCGTGAAGAGCCAGATTAACGGTCAGGCCGTAACCGTCAGCGCAGGTGCAGAGGCCACTGGCGGAATTAACGCTGGTAACCTTTTTGATTCCGCTCTTGACAAAGACCTGTTCATGTTCAAGAGCGATGATACGCCTCTTATGCAGCTCATGCTCACGGCCAAGGCCGTTCAGGTGGACTCACCCGTAGTCCAGCACTACATGATTGATGAGCCGAAGCATACCATCACCCAGCTTACCGAGATTGAAGCCAACACGGGTGCAGACACCTTCGAACTCAATCTCAGTGCTGCTGACAAACGTATCCCGGCTGCATATGGCACTATCCTCGTCAAGGGTGTTGATGGTTATGCCGCAGACGGCAAGACCAAGATGCCCGGTCAGGCTCTCATGCTTTTCGTGGTGAGCAACAACGACAAGCCTACGGTGATGGCTGTCAACGGTCCCAAGACGGATGCTTCCGATGAATTCTGTACCGTTCCCCAGATTCCTGCCGGTACGGAGATGGTTGTGCTCTCAAACGCATGCTATGAGACCCAGAAGCATGTTGACCCCGACATGGTTGTTCCGCAGCCTCAGACGCTCTATCTTCAGAAGCGCGTGATGAATCAGATCATCTCTGATTACTTCGACCATCAGAAGAAGCGTATCCCGTTCAACAACGCCATCATCGCAGAACAGATGCTCACGAACTTCAAGACTCGCAACAACCGCACACTGTGGGCTGGCCAGCAGGGCAAGTTCACCGTGATGGGTAAGAACGGTACAGGTCAGCAGACCGTCTACTGCACCAAGGGTGTACGTTGGCAGTTCAAGCGCGAGTTGCAGCATGAGGGCAAGTGGACTGTCGAGAAGCTCATTGCTCTTGCCAAGATGTTCTACACGGGCGAAGACGTACCTGCAACTGGTATCATCCTCGCTGGTAAGAACTTCCTGGAGAATATCCAGTGTATCGACTACAGCAAGCACCCCGAGATTCAGATTACCACCAAGGTCAACCCCGTGGGCTGGGAGGTGACGAACTTCCACACCGTATTCGGTGACTTACAGATCAAGCGTGAACCGACTCTTGACAGACTCGGCTGGAGCAATTCCGCAGCCGTTCTTGGCATGGGTCGTCTTGTACACTACAAGTATTCCAATGAACATGAATTCAACGAGGACGTTGAAGGTGAAGAAGCCAAGCGCAAGGGCTTGATCCTTTGGGACGGCCTTGCACTGAAGGGCGCATGCCATATCTGGATTGACGGTGAGGGTGACAGCACAACCGGTGATGGTGTCAGCGCAATGACCATGAAGATGTGGGATAGCGAGGAAGCCCCTGCCAAGGACAAGATGGTGTACTACCTGATGAAGGACTGCCCCGGTATCGGAGCTAACGCCAAGAGCGGAACGATGTGGCAGTGGAACGGCACAAGCTGGGCACCCTACAACGGTGAGGTGATGAGCAAAAGTGCATAATGAATAACTCTAGCGGAGGCGATGTTCGGATTTCGCCTCCGCTAATATAACTCCATAAACATACGCATAATGGCTAAAATTAAAGTGTATGGCGTTATGGGTCTCATCGAATGGAAGCCAGTCATCCACATTGGCCAAGCCACATTCTGTCCTCTTTTCACTGGAGGATCAGTCAGTGGATTCGGTATTACCCCAGCAACATACAAGACATCAAACCCCGCAGAGCAGCATATCATCGAACACAGTTCGCACTTCAAGAGCGGACGAATCACTCTTCGTTACACGCTTGACGCACCGACCCAGCAGGAGGAAGGTGATGAGGTGGAAGAGGTTGCCAATGACAGTGCAGCTCACCAAGACAAGGATTCAGTGGAACTGCCCCCTAACCGCACCAAGAAGACAGAAGACCCTTCCATCAGCGAAGAGAAGGAATTCGGTTCATTGAGTGACGCACGTGCATGGCTGTTTGACACTTACGGCATTGACAAAAGCAGCGTGATCACCAAGGCCGCAGTCGCGAAGGCTGCTCGCGCGAAGGGCGTTAAGGTTACGTTTACCGATTAAGCGAGACAAACATGGCGAACGCAAAGAAACTTCATTCCCTTAAGAACGTTCGAGTTGAAGACTCAATGGAAGAGAACGACATTGACAGCGTGGCCTACGCCAAGGCCCGCAGACCTGCCCGTGCCTATGACATCCTTCTCGAAGCGAAGACTTACTGGGACAACATGGACTTCTACCGAAAGGAGCGCGAACGTTGTAAGAACTACAACTTCGGCAAGCAATGGGATGATATGATTGAGGTTGATGGCGTGCGCATGTCTGAAGAGAAGTACATTCACAGTATGGGCAATGTAGCCCTCAAGAACAACCTCATCAGACGCTTGGTTCGTAACGTGATTGGCGTTTACCGCTCGCAGGACAAAGAACCTACATGTATTGCGCGCGACCGGGATGAACAGAAGGAGGCCGAAACGCTCAGCACCATCCTGCAATACAATATGCAGACCAACCGCATGAGTGAGATGTATGCTCGCACCATGGAGGAATTTCTCATCGGTGCTTTCATTGTCCACAAGAAGTGGTGGGGATGGAAGGATGGCCGTCAGGACTGCTGGACGGATAACGTCAGTCCGAGAAGGTTCTTCATTGACACCAATGCCCGTGACATGAGAGGATGGGATGTGACGTGTGTGGGTGAGATTCACGATGTGACGTTTGGTGAACTCGCTTCAAATTTCGCCACAAATCCGCAGGAATATGAGCAACTTTCACAGATATACCATGCGGCTCATCAGATGAAGCCCAATGGCGTGATGTTCCGTAACACGTTCGGCATGCCCAACACCAATAGCTTTGATTTTCTCTTCAGCGAAGATGAGTCGCTGTGCAGGGTCATCGAAGTGTGGCGTAAGGAAACCAAGCCCCGTTACCGCTGTCACGACTGGAACACTGGTCAGATGTTCCGAATTGACGTGGAGGATTACGCGGAAGTCGTGGAGGCGGAGAACAAGCGTAGGCTTGAGATGGGACAGAGTGTAGGAATGGATGAGGATGACATTCCTCTCATTGAGGCAGAGTGGTACGTTGACAACTACTGGTATTTCTATTATCTCAGCCCATTCGGTGATGTGCTTGGTGAGGGAGAGACACCTTACGCCCATGGCAGTCACCCTTACGTGTTCAAGGCTTATCCATTCATTGATGGCGAGATACATTCCTTCGTCTCTGATGTGATAGACCAACAGCGTTACACCAACCGACTCATCACCCTTTACGACTGGGTGATACGTGCAAGTGCCAAGGGTGTGCTTCTTGTGCCTGATGACTGTATCCCCGATGACGTTAGCCCAGAACAGTTTGCGGATTCGTGGACACGTGTGAATGGTGTCGTGTTGTATAAGGCCAAGCCGGGCGTTCCTGCACCTACTCAGGTTGCCCAGAATTCGACCAATGTCGGTATTGGTGATCTTCTTAATGTGCAGCTGAAGTTCTTTGAAGACATTAGCGGTGTGCATGGCGCGCTCCAAGGCCGCAAGGGCGTAAGCGGTGAGAGTGGCGCTCTCTACGCCCAACAGACGCAGAACGCGACGACCTCCTTGCTAGACATTCTTGATTCGTTCTCGCAGTTCGAGATTGATGCTGCCTATAAGGACATCAAGAATATCCAGCAGTTCTACGATGCCAAGCGTGTTACCAATATCGCTGGAGACGATTCCCGGACGTTCAGTGCGGACCCTGAGAAGGTTCTACAGATTGAATGCGACATCAGCATTACGGAAAGTTCCACTTCACCAGCTTATAGGGACAATGCCAATCAGATGCTTCTCCAGTTCTGGCAGGCCAATCAGATTACGCTCAAGCAATTGCTTGAAGTCGGCAAATTCCCCTTCGGAGACGAGTTGCTTCAGAATATTGAAAGTCAGGAGCAACAGATGGCCAATGGTGAGCAGGTGCAAGGTATTGACCCGTCTGTGATGCAGCAAGTAGCCCAAGAGGGCAATCCGAGCACAGCAGACAGAATCTACGACCTTATCAGAAGCGGTGATAGCGGCAATGTTCAACAACCTAATCAGATGGCACAATGAAGGCTTACAATATAATGGATATCAAGCGGAGGGTTCGCTCCATCATTGACCAGAATATGGAAGATGGTCAGCTGAGTGCCAATATGGATGTTGACACACTTGAACTTGACGATGTGATTCAGGAGAACATTGTTCCCGGTATACGCATGGTTGAGATTGGAGCCGCATTCATGCTGCTTGGCAATGGCAAGGATTTCAGTGAGGGGTTGGTTGGCAAGCCTGATCCTCTCGTTAATGACTGCATGGTGTTCCCCATGCCGAAGGATTATCTGAGGTTGGTCTACTTCTGTATGTCTTCATGGAGGGTTGGCGTGAGCCGAACCATCAGTGTGCAAGACCCACGTTACGCCATGCAGAGAGGAACGGTTGGAATGGCCAGAGGTTGTGCAGAACGACCTGTTGTTGCAGAGGCATACAGCAAGGAAGGACTTACTCTTGAGGCGTATGGCTGCAACAGTGATGACACTGTGCTCGTTGCGCAGTATATTCCTGAGCCAGCTATCAATGAGTCTGACCAAGTTGTATTTCCACACCGACTGGAAGAGGCTTCGCTCTATGCCATTGCAGCTCTTACTTGCACCTCATTCGGTGATGTTGGCCGTGCGCAGATATTCATGGCTACGGCTCGCCAATTAGGCAGTATTCACATAGACAGTTCAGAACAAGTGGAACAGAATAATACAAGCGATCAATGAAGAAAGAATGGAACGACATAGAAGGCTACAAGGTACGTATAGACGTAGGCAGTAGTCTCTCAGAAGCCATGTCGAGTAGCATGGATGCGGCTGTCATCTGTTTCACCACGGATGGACATATCGTGCTCAATGGTATCTCTTACATTGTCAGTACGACTGAGTTTGAATCTCTGAAGACTGACGTTGAATCATGGGGACAGATTATCAGCGACAATCAGCAGTCCATCCGCACACTTAGGGATGATGTTGATACGCTGAAGACCCAGATGGAGGATGCTATCAACTGCATTGGCGAATTGCAGGAAAACGACAAGAAGCACGACAAGCGACTTGATGAGTTGGATGTCATTGTGGATGACCTTAGTCAGCGTGTGGTTGATCTTGAGACGTTCAGGGAAACTGCAACTAACGATATTGACTTCCTCAAGAGACAAGATACAGCTCACTCGACCATTGAGAATGCGCATGCCGCGAGGATTGAATCCCTTGAGACTTCCTATCAATCTATCCCATCAATCTACGCCACTAAGGAAAATCTATCCACAGTGGGCAAGATGGCGAACGAGGCACAGAAGAGTAGCCAGACCAACTCGCAATTTATATTCGATCACGAGGAGAGAATTTCAGCCTTGGAGAAGGGAGGTGGTGGAGGCTCTTCTGATTCAGACCTGAAAGCTCGCGTAGCGGAGCTTGAGGCTCAGATGGATGCAATCAAGAAACTTCTTACGATGGCATAATGACTATCTAAAATAAGAATGTAGCTACATTTTACAAATAACAAACAAAAACAATTAATCAAATGGCAAATCTTAAAGACATTGCTGCGGGAACTATGATTGGCTTCAGTGCCAATAAGACCGAAGATCAGGCCAAAGCAGATACTTCTACCAATCGTGTGGATATCTGTAAGACTAAGCAGCTCTACCTCAACGGTGAGAGAGTCGGCCTTAGTGACGCGGAAGCTGGATACCTCACCAAGAAGGTTCAGGAAGAGTATAACGCACGCATGAGTGTGAGCGTTTCTCTCAGTAAGAACGTACTTGAGAAGGGTGCGCAGAACAGCGTGACGGTTACTGTCTATGTGAAGTGGGATGGTTCTAATGTAGATCCTGGTAAGAGCAATATCAACTGCAAAGTCGGTGGAGTTGCGATTGAACTCACCAAGAGTAGCACTGGTAACTACTACACTGGATCAACCACGCAAACCAACTCTTTCTCTGTCAGCGTATCGGCCACCTATAATGGTATCACCAAGACGGCATCTGCATCTGCAAATGCATACTACAAGTTCTACGTTGGTCAGTCCACGGCAAGCAGCATCACATCTCTTCCTTCAAGCGGCTTCACGGCCAAGGGTCCCCAGTCAAGTGCTGCAGGAACCTATCCGTTCACGTTCGCCAATGGCGAATATGCCTACTTCCTTCTTCCTGACGGTGTGTCCAAAGGCAAGTTCGCTTCAGCTGGTGCTGACGGCCTCTATCACGCGGTGGAAGGTGTTTCGGACGTTCCGTTCATCAAGCAGTCGACTCCGGCCTCAATCAATGGTGTGTCCTATGATGTGTTCCGTCTCGCCAACGCGCAGGCTGCAAGTTCGCATTCAATCACCATCTAAAATGCGTAGTCGACAATGGCAACTATTTATAGCAAATTTGTTGGTGTCGTAACCGCAGATGGATTTGCGTCTATAGGGAAGGCTGAGAAGGGTGATGTTTACCAAGTCTCAGAATCCTTCTCTATTGGTGGCCAGAAGTATGATTCAGGTTTCCACGTTGTCTGCGAAAAATCCTTTTCCTCGAAGATTACTCCTGATGAGTCGCATTGGAAGGCATTCGATAGAGTAGAGGTTGAGCTTTACAGAGTTGGTGGTAAGTCTTACAACACGGCATGTTTCCCATTCCCGACCTATAAGGTTAGCGGAGCGAAGGGGTACATATTCACTGGAGGTACTTATCATGAAGCCCAACAGGTATCAAAAGACGCATTTGCGGCAAACGAGGGTATCTTTCTTGAGAGCGAAGAAGGGAATAGCAGTGCGACCTTTCTTGTCGGAGGCGATGGCGTGAATACCTCTCCGTCTTGGTGGAAGGGTAACACAGAGAGTATCAGTGTTTTGCCGCAAGGCTCTATTCTTATTCTTGGCCCATCAACTACTTCCAATGACGTTGGATTCTTTATACCAGCGGATCGTGTAACGACATTATACCCAAATCATGCATATATTGTAACAAACAAAAATATGGCAGATAAAACTTATATTCAATTTACTGGCCGTCTGAAGGCCACAAGCCAAGAGGGTATCTTGGCCGAGGCTCAGCAGATTGCCATCTCAGGAAGCGATAACACTAATGTCAAGCAGTACATTGACAACAAGATCTCTTCCGTCAACAACAACATCAGTTCTGTAGCAGGAAGCGTGTATCGCCCGAAGGGTAGCATAACCTTCGCAGGACTTAGGGCGTTGACTTCGGCTACGGCAGGTGACGTGTACAATGTGACTGACGCATTCACGCTTGGTTCCAAGAGTTATCCTGCAGGTTCTAACGTTGCGTGCCTTAAGTCATTCTCTTCCGCTGTCACTCCCGATGAGACCTACTGGGACGTTCTCGCAGGATTCGTAGACCTTTCTCCGTATGCCAAGACTTCCGAGGTGAACACCATCAAGGGCAACCTTGAAAAGTCCATCTCCGACAATGTGTCAACGCTCACCTCGAAGGTCGGCACGGCTCAGACTACGGCCAATGAAGCAAGTTCAGCTGCTTCCACCAATGCAGGTGAAATCACCAAGATCAAGACTCGTGTTTCCTCTTTGGAGGGTGTTGGCGCTCAGGCTAACGTCATCGAATCCGTGAAGGTCAATGGCTCGGCTCTTCCTATCTCTGACAAGAGTGTGAATGTTGACCTCAGTGCTTATGCACAGACAACGGAACTCGACAGTAGAATCAACTTGAAGAGTGAATCTGGTGACAATAAAAGCGTGTCAATCTTTGGTGGCGCGGTTAGGTTGTTTATTGGAACGGATGTCAACAAAGAACATATCTATATTGGTAACAATGTCTTTATTGGTGAGGGTGTTGATATCCAGCAAGCAGCTGGTTCTCACCTTAAAATCGGTACTGGTCCAAACTCTAAAGAGATTGCCAACGTTGAAGACCTCAACAGCTACGTACAGAAGGAGTCAGGCAAGGGCTTGTCATCTAACGACTATACGAGTGCTGAGAAGACCAAGCTTGCAGGTATCGCCTCTTCGGCTCAGGTGAACGTCATCGAGAGTGTCAAGGTCAATGGTTCTGCATTGGCCGTTGCTAACAAGGCCGTGAACATTGACCTCTCTTCTTACGCCAAGGGTTCGGATGTCAACAGCCTGAAGACAAAGACCAAGAAGTTTGTTGTTCTTCCGTTTACGTTCGGTATTGAAATCGGAACTCCTACGTTTGAACAAAATTCGATTACTGTCAATGGTGAGACCACGGTCTACTACAGCAAGGCTGGCAAGACTTTCTACGTGGTGTCTAACATGAAGAATTACTCTAGTTGGGCTAATGCTGCTGGTCACCCGGGTAAAGTGGAGTATAACGATGAGAATATTCTCTTCCTTGAGACCTCCACGAAAGGGTTGTACATGAAGACCGCAGATGGTCTTGTGCTCTGCAATCAGAGTCTTGTCAGTGGTTATGCGACCACTTCTGCCCTGAAGGCCGCTGAGAATCGTATCACCGCACTTGAGAACCTTCTCAAGCTTGCATAACCAATTGCAGCACCCTGCATCCCCTTGTGGGGTGCTGCCCTTTTAAAATAAACAATAAACTACACATGAGAAAGACAAGGTGCTCCATCGTCATTACAGCATACAATGTTGACCGCTACATCAAGCAGTGCGTAGACAGCGCGCTGAATCAGACAGAACCTTGCGAGGTTATCGTTGTGGCCGACGATCCTACTGACAATACAAAGGATATTCTTGCTTCGTATGGCAAGAAGATCAAGTTGGTGAATCACTTATG
>OBCQ01000475.1_pt1 | contig 10828 bp, 8 predicted proteins | sample 1517991 | NCBI WGS metagenome assembly OBCQ01 (sample SAMN03418263, study PRJEB22391) | human gut metagenome | biome: human-gut; feature: organic feature; material: feces | host: Homo sapiens | place: Tanzania | collected 2013-01
GGAAGATCCAATAGCTTTCCTTGGTGGCAAGGCGTGAGGTATAGACACGCAGTGTGCCTATCATACCTTCCAACTGCTCCATCGCCTTGTTTTTCAAGGCGGTTTGGAACGGACCAAGCAATGGAGCCACCTCATTGTCGGTCTCCAATACATTGAAGATGGTCTGGTAACTCTCGTTCAGAAAACTGAGGATATGGGGCATATCGCTATACTTGCCCAACCAATAGGCTGGCTCCACTTCTTCTCCTGCATGGTTAAACACCTTTCCGGTCGGCTTCATCTGCATGGTCTTCGGATCAAGTACTTTCTCTGCTATCAGCATCTTGCCGTCCTTGTCGTATGGTTCCTTGCCATAGTTGATGAAGAAGTAGATACAGGCAGCGAGGAAGTTGACGGCTGAGGTCTGGAAGAACTGGTCGCTACCGCCACCGCCTTCCTTCTTTCCTTTTTGCAGGGATTCAAGTAATGTCTCTGCGGTCTCGCTCGCTGCTGCCAAGTTATTGATATACTTCTGCTGTATCGGGTTCACTCGCTTGGAGTATTCCACATCCACAAAGTTGATGATATTGAACTTACAGCCTTCTGGCAGTTTGCCCAACTGTTGGTTCTTCTTGTAGTGGTAGTACAGTTTGGTTGCCAAGGTCGGGAACTTGTAGTCGTAAACGACCATGGCAAAACCTTTTGCACTGTGCTGACGGATAAACGGCTCGATAATAGAAAAAGTCTTACCGCTACCAGGCGTACCCACCACCCATGTGCCTCTGAATGGGTTCACGATGTTCACCCATCCCTTGCGGAACTTACCCTTATAGTAGTAGCGCATAGGGATATTCACGCTGTATTTGTTGTATTCTTCCTTCTGGCACTGTTCAAAACTCTCGTTCTCAAAGTTAAAGCGGTCTTTCATCAGTCCTTCCTTCAGGAACTTCGAGATGTTATCCAAGGCGATATGCACCAATACCGTTCCGATGATGGTTGCCACCATATATAGGATGATGTTTAATCTTAGGGCATAGAGACGAGTGTCCATTGCATAGCCGAAGAGCCACACGGACAATACCAACAGCAGCACGCCACTCACCAAGGGGTAGAGCACCTGCTTTCGGGCATCAAATTCCAAGTGTTTCTTGTTTCTCGTGCCAACACAGGTGATGCACACCAAGAGGAATGTCACCACCTTGCTATACACCAGGTTCCCGTCATGGTAGATAAACCACTGCTTGATACGGTCGTGCAGGTCACACACCACACCGCCAAAGCCGTCTATCGCCCTTGGGTCTATGGCATACTCAAAGAACTCCATCAACACGGATATGTAGATGACCGCCCTGAATATCTTGTAAAATCCTTGTAGCTCCTTGCTTTCTTCCATTGGATATGATTGCTATTTTAGAAAAATCGGATTGAATGAGTCGGCTGACAACACATCGCTATAGTTCACTTTCAATGAGATGGTGCGACCGCTGATTTGGTTCTCCGTCATTTCGATGGTTAATTGCTTGTCATTCGGGAATGTCATTTTCCGAATGACTATCACATTGCGGTAGCCATAGCGGAAACGCTTGGTCTGCTCCAACGTGAAGACTGGATGCAACTCTATCATCTGCGAGTTGGTTGCCTTGGTGGTCTTCTTGTCCGTCAGCTTCAATCGTATTTGGTCTATATCAAATGGTATATGCGTCTTGTTCTCTACCGAGAAGTCCAGGAAGAAATAGTCGCCAGACGAATAGATGTTATTCAGTCGCATCACCATTTTATGCGCTTTGGTCTTCACATCGTTCACATGGGCTTCCGAACTCCATATCTGACGAGCATATCGTGCCATGTCCGTAGAGGACAAGGTAACCGCAGGATTGTTATAGGCATTCTTCTCTATCTGTTGTATCTCCTTATCCGTCACAGCCTCTTGCAATCTCGTGGTATAGAGCAGCGCATATTGTGTGCGGTATCGTTCCGTCACGATGGTCACGATGGCAAGCACTTCGCCATCTTCATGCATTCCTTCCTTGGGCTTCAGTCGCACAGTATTGTTGATGGGTTGGTCTCCTGCTATCTTGTCGGTGGATATATCCACAAAGCGGATGGGTTCGCTTGCCGTAATGACGGTAGTCACTTGCTCGTTCACGGTCAGCTGCTCCATCTCCTGGTAGGTGCAGGGCTGATAGCTCTCCGCACTGGTCTGTTGTGCCATCATCGGAGTGGCACTTATTGCACACATCATCAGTGCGCCAATGGTCTTCTTGATATTCATATTCGTATTCTTTGAATGTTGATGTTTACTTACTCTTGGTCTCTTTGCTGTTTATCAGATACACAAAGGTGCCATATTTCAGTTTCACTTTATTCTTCTTGATAGCCTTGCCTATGGCATTGCTTGTTTTCTGATAGGCATTCTGCATGGTCTGCATGCCCCATTGCGAAAAACTACTGCCTGTATTGGTGGTGTTCATATCCACATTCCCGGTCACGGCTCCGCTTGCCACATCCTTGCTGGTCTCACGGAACTGGCTGCTTGGCACATACAAGCCTTCCATGCCGTCTGTGTCATAGAGGGACAGGTTGATTTTCACTATCTCGTTATCCACCAGCACGCTTTTCACCGTGCCTTTCACTCGTTGCGAACTGAAACCGCTCATGGTGGCATACAGGTATGCGCCTTTCTTCACTATCATCTCACCGATTTCCACATCATCAAGCAAGCGCAAGCGCACACGGCTTCCATCCACGGCTTTCACAGTTTCGTCAATGATAGCCTTTATCAGTGTCGGCTCTTTCTCGTTCACCGCCAATGTGTTGAAGTAATCAGATGATGTCTTCACCTTTTTAACCACTTCACTTGGCTTATCATTCTCATCCGCTTCCTTTCGGGCATTTTCATTCACTTTGATTTTGCCCTCAATGTTGATACCGCCCTTGGCTGTAGCTGTTGTTTCATCGGATGCTGTTGCTGAAGACGATGAGTTCTGTTGCGTGGCTTGCTGTCCCTTCAGCCTTGCTTCGGCAAGTGCCTTGTTCAGCTCTGCCAACGCCTCGTTCTCTCTTTGTCGCTCATGGGCTTCTTGCGCTTCTCTCTGTTTTTCCATTTCTGCTTGCCTCTTGGCTTCGGCATCCAACTGTTGCAGTTCGGCATCCGAATACTTGCTTTGGTATTCTTCTTTTTCTTGCTCATTGTCTCGGTCTATATTTTCCACGGCACTATGGTCTTCTATCTTGCCGTAGGCGTTCAACATGTTCTCATACTTGCCTCCAATACCGTCACCGCCCTTGATATGGGCTTGTGGCAGGTTCGGATTCAGATATTCCGTGGTCTGCATATTGGCATCCTGCTTCTCCGCCACCTTGGTATCAAAGAGGTCGAAGATAAAGTAAGATGCACCGAGCAGTGGGAGATAGACAATCGCAGGTAGCATGTACTTGGGTTGTCTGAAATTGATTCTTTCTGTCAGCTTCATCGTTATTTGTCTTTATGAGGATGGCGTGCATCCTCATTGGTTCTTACTATGTTCTTTGCATTCCCCATATTCTGATGGCGAGCCTTTATCAGCGAGTCCTGTCTCTCCGTAGCAGTGCGTCGCTCTCCCTGATAGTGATAAGCTCTTGCCATGCGATAGATGTTGAAACTGAAGCTCACACCTACAAAACCGAACACGATGACCAAGAACAGTGTCTTGTGCAAGTCGGCAAACCTCTGCACCTTGGCTGCCGCTTTGTCGATTCTGCACATCTTGGCAAACTTCCTTCCGGCTCTCACGTCTCGCTCATAGCGTTCCTTGTATTTGGGGTCGTCCTTGTCGGGCATCTTCTCCCCAATGAGCATCTGCTTAAATCCTTTTGTGTTCATCGTTATTTCTTTTTTTACCTTTTTACTTCTTTACCCTTTTACCTTCAATAGTTGCTCTTCGTCTTCTGGTCAATATCCTTGTTGAGCAAGGTTCTCCAGTTCACTATCAGCAATCCATGTGGGTTGTTGTCAGTTCTCGGCACTCGTTTCAACTGTCCTGCCGTCACCAGTTCACGGGTCAGCACATTGGTTCTACGCTCGATGCGCTGTCTGCCGTAGTAGGTGAACTCCATCTTCTCCTTGTTGAACTTGATACTGTCACAGAAGATGCTGAACACGGCACTTGTTCCCATGATGTTGGAGTAGAAACCCTTTTCTTTCAGCGTATTGTACTGCGCCAGTCCTGTCTCATCCACCAGATACATGGCTTTCTCCATCGTGTATTTGATGTACTTGTCATCTGGTGCCAATGTGAAGAAATAATGATGGAACATCTCGATATGGCTCTTTGCTTCCACATCCAATGTCTCATCCATCGTCGTACGCTGCACCAAAATTGGTACGTTGCCGTCCAACACATAGATTTTGTTCTGTGCATCCACCACCATATTCTTCGCCGTCCAGATGCTACTGATACTTATCAGCACGCACCCAACCAGAAACAGGCTACAGATGATAGTCACCAACTTCACCTTATTCTCTAAATTCTTGATTACCATTGCTATTTCGTTATTTACCTTTTTACTCTTTTACCTTTAATGAACAACATGGGCAAGTGTTCCTTGTGCCGACATTTTGGCTTGCTGTGCCACACCCTCACCGAAGTTTCTGGTAGAGAATGCGGTATCGCCCTCTGGTATCATCCATGCCGCAAGGTCTGGAACCAAGTTCAGACACTTCAAAGCCACGATACTTGCTGCCATCAGATACCCTGCCGAGAAGAACGAGTTCTGCAAATATGCCGCCATCGTCTGCTCACTGGCGGTGATAGCCGTCAGGTTCTCCACCTGTATGCAGAGCACGATGTCGAAGAGCAATAGCACGTAGAAGCCCACGAAGTAGAGCATGGCTCCATAGAAATGCACGGTCAGATACCTTGTCAGCCACTTCGCCCAACTGCTTTCCCATTTCGGCAGTAGCGAGAACGCCCATTGTATCGGTCCAAATATCGTCAGCATTCCCAACAGTATCTGTTGACAATAGATGGTGCTCCACCAACCGATACGGAAGACGATCAATGCTATCAGCATTACTATCTTGTCGATGTTCACTACGGCTCCTGCAGTCAGTGAGGTAAACCACAGCTTGGCTGCGTCCTTTTCCATGTTGGTCACTTCATCCACACCTGTCTGCTCCATGGTCGATTCCACCAGATTCGGGTCTGTTGTTCCCTTATGGGCAATGTCTGCCTGGGCTTGTACGTTGGTGTACATCGTGTCTCTGGTGTAGATGAGCTGCTGAACTTCCGTAAACTTGTCCTCTATCTGTGTGGCTTCCGCCTCATATAGGTCATGGGTATAACTTCCAATGGAGTTTGGTATGTAACTCAGAAAGTCCAGTACGCACCAATTGCTGCCACTGTTCGTCATGCCTGTATCGGCAGGTGGGTACCACCAACAGAGGATGATGCTTATCACCAATGGCTTGAATAGTTTCATCACATCCAATGGCTCATGCTTCACCATCATCTTGTAGGCCATGTTCGCTGCCACCACGATAGAGAAGAGGGCTGCGAGTGCCATACACATTTGAACGACCCACCAAAAAGGTCCGTTTGAGCCTGTAAAAGTAGCGTCGCACAGAAACTCGTTGGTCTGGAAAATCACGTCATCAATCTCTTCTTCCAAGATGTTGATGCCGAAGTCGGATAATATGCTGCTGTTGTCTGCCATAACTCCTTATCTGTTTATTTTCAAATCATTGTCATCCTCATTCGAGCCGTTATTACCGCCAGAATATGTGTTGTTTCTCACTGCCATTCCTGCCTCTCGCCATTTGCTGGATGCACTGCTGATGATACTTCGTTTGTTGGCGGTCTGGTAGTTGCCGTTTGCTGTCAACAATTCCTTGGTCTTGCTGGCATTCGACATCTGCACCAGTTGCTTCACAAGTGTCTCGTTCTGTTTTGCCACATCTGCATAAATCTGTAGGTACATCTTCTTACGCTTGGCATTGGGCATATAGGCATCCTTGGTGGCTTTGATGGCTGTCTCATAGACATGATAGTATTCTGTCCAGCGTTGCTTGTCACCGATGGATCCGCCTACAGGCAGGATGCGGTCGATGTTGCTCTTGAAGGCATTCATCTTGCTGTTAATTTTGCTTCCTTCCACTTTCCAGGCGAGGTCAATCTGACGGTCTGCCATATTCAACGCCTCAATCTCTGCTCTTTTGGTCAGGGCAGAGTCGATGGCTTCGGCATATTCCACTTGATTGTAAGCTCCGATTCCTGCCGTGGTACGAAAACCGAGTTTGTTCTTGCTGGCAGCCGACTTCTTGTAACTGCTGTGCAGTAACTGATAGTACAATTCTGGTGACAGACTACCACTACCGATTTCCATCACCGTTATCTGGTTCTTTTTCGAACTGTCATGATTGTATGTTACACCACTTTGGGCATTGCCGCTGATAGCGACTCCCAACATCAACATGATGGTTCCTATTCTTGTTTTCTTTCTATCCATGCCTATACATTATTATATATGGGATTATAAATTCTTCGTTCTCTCAATATCCGAGTTTACCTGCCACTCTCCACCGACCGAAGGCATCTTCCAGTATTTGCTGCTTGCTTTTGGTTCGGTAAACCTTTTCTTTCCAATAGCCGATGCGCACTTGGATATATCGCCACGACTCAAAGTAGCTTTTGTTCAGATGCTTCTCTATATTGTCAAGCGAGGTGTTGATGCTTTCCAATACCACAAGAAGGTCTGCCGTAGAACACGCTGCCGCTCCTGTGGCATACAGCACCAAGTCGCTCACGCTTTTGTAGAGGTATTCGCCTTCATTTGCGATATTCTCTATGGCTCGTCGGTTGATGCCTATCAGTATGGTATCGGCAAGCGAGATGCGCTTTCGTTTGATGACTTTTTTGTTGTAGTCATCCAACAGCTTCTTATAGTCCGATATTCTGTCGCTCACACCCTCGTAGGTGGAGTACACGTTCAGACTGGTTCGTAAACTTTGATATAGCACATCTATCACATCAAATGCCCTGGTGTACTTGTCAAGGTCAACGTTCAGTTCCTTGTATGCCTTGGTCTCGTCCTTACTGTAACTGTGCAATAGTTTATTGCTGTATTCCAAAGTGCTTCTTGCAAGCAACAGGCTCCGCTGTTTCTTATGGTCATTGATGTAGGCTTCTACGCTGGCAACATCAAATCCCCATTGGGCGAATGTTTTAGAGGGGAGGGCGAGGAGCAAGATTGCTACCAGCAATGTTCTCACAATATCCATTCGTCGCTTCTTGCTCACTGACCCTGCAACCCTCTCCGCTGCATCAGCCTTGTATTCTTTTCTATTTCTCATTTTCATTGTCTTCATCATTAAACTTGCCGTGATAATCATCTGAATGTTTGGTGTCGGCAGCTTTCCTTAACCAACGTTTCTTGCATTTCTCCACCAGTGTCAACCGTCGTCCTTCGTCAGCATTGATATGTGGAGCGATGTCCATCAGCACGTCGATGATGTTGCGCTTGTAGTGCATCATCTTCTCCAACGATACCAAGTCTGCGTATATCTTGGTGATTCTGCTGTCCACCTCTCTGGCTATCTCTAACCTATCGCTCGACCATAGCAGATGAAAGGTATCATCGGTGTTATTGTCATCGGCAGGTGCGCTCTTAGCATATTCGGTGGTTATCTTGCACGATGGATATTCCTGTGCGATTTCCGAGATGCGCTTGTTCACTTCGTCCGCCTTTTCCTGCTCGGTCTTGCTTGGGTCAAGCGTTATCACATCCACTACCGAGGTGTTGGTGTATTCCGATGTCAGCTCCCAACTGATCTGCAGGATGGCTCTGTGTATCTTGATGCCCAAGAAATATTTCGGCTTTCGGGCAATCTTCAATGTTGCCTTGAAGGTGATGATGCCGTTGATGTTGGGCATGGTGGCTTTTCGAATGTAAGTATAGCCGCTCCATGTTCCTTCCCCTTGCCAAGTCAGGTTGTAGGCACTCTTGCAGTCGTTCATAATGGCTGGTATGCGATAGTAGTCATCCGTCGCCACGTCATTGTCCTTTCCTGCCTCTGCCTTGGCTTCCTCTATTTCCCTTTGTTTCTGTTGCCATGTGGCAAGTTCTTTGTTCAGTTGTTCGATGGAAGCCTTGTTCTTGTTGTATTGCTCCCGATACTTGGCTGCATCTTCCACACTTGCATTGGCGATTTGCTTGACAAGTGACTTGTTCTCGGCTTCCAACTGACTGATTTGAGATTGCAGAGAGGCTATCTTGGCATTGGCTTCCTGCTCTTGTTTATACAAGTCCGAGAGGTCGAGGGTGTTTTCTGTCACCGATGTTGTCATGGCGCATTTCTTGCTGTGGTCATTCAGCGAGCCGCCACAACTCTTGCATTTGTATTGTGTGGTGCCTTGCCCCAACTGCACACCGTCGCTGCATGTCACACTAATGGTCACGCTCTCGCATCCCTTCAGTTTGGCGGCATCGGTTGCCTGATAGTAGTTGCGTGCATCACTGCCTATATAATAGGTATAGCCTTCCTCGTTGTCATTCCATTCGCTCAACCGGGCTTGCAGTTGTGCCTTGAAGGTGTTCAAGTCCATCGAATAGGAGTCAAAGACTGCCTCATACACTTCTTCTGTCCTGTTCCAACTCTTGTACACCTGTATCTCGTAGGCGTATGCCTTCTGTTTCTGTCCTTTTTTCTTGCTACTGATGATGTAGCTGTTCAACCAATAGCTGATACTGTAGGTAAAGCCATCATTCTGGTTGTTGAGCTGTTGCACCCTTGTTCTTGACCATCCTGCATGATTCTCCGAGTTTTGCAGGATGGCTTCCTTTTGGCTATTGTTGGGATAGAAGTTGGCATCCTTGGTGTTGATTCTGTACCAGTGGTCGCCTTTCAAGATGCTGTTGTCATCGGTGGGCGGTACATAGTCGCACAGTTTTTCTCGTCCTTGGTCTCGTCGGGCGATATACCATCTTTGCGTGTAGTAGTTTCCTGCCGTCTCATCCAGATAGTCCGTCATCCATGAGGTGAGGTTATAGTTGGCAAGAGAGAAAAGTCCTGCCACGTTGTCCTTGCCTCCAATCATGCCCAAGAGGGTGTTGCCTACGCTCTTGTCGAGACTTTTGAACAGCGAGGAATAGTTATCCACAATGTCGATGGCTGCACTGAGCTTGCCTTGGAAGAGGTCGTTGAACTGGCTGCTCTGCAACAGGGCATTGCCGATATTGTTCATTCCTGCTCCTGCAAGGTTGGCTCCTGCCTTATACAGATTGTCGATGTCGGATTTCAGATTGTCCACTGTAAAATTGCCTGGCACCTTCGACAAATCGTCCAACATCTTCTTCCAATCCACGTTGCCAATCTCTGAAAGTTTCAGTATGGCAGCTATCTCCTGGTTGATTTGTAGAAAGGCGATGTCCGAGAATGTGAGGGTGCTGTTTGTTACCACACTCTCAAACTGCATGCACAGGTTCTTGGTGTCGTCACATATCTTCATCAGATAGGTTCCCCAATACAGGGCAGTCTGCGGACTTTTCAGCATCATTCCTGCCACCGTCCATATCTTCGGCATGATTTTGCCCGACACCATGTTGTAGATACGGCGGTAATAGTAGTTCTCTGTGCTACTGTTCCAGATGCCCAAATCCGTCATTGCCTTGCGTTCCAAGAATTTTGAGGCGAAGATGCCGGCACTTGCCACTTCTGCTGCATTATAATGCTTCAAGATGTTCTGCACCTGCTCGTTATAGTATGCCTCTGCCACGGCTTCCGTTCCGTATGCAGCAGCCATAGCAGCCACCGTCTGCTTGTCATAGTTCACGCTGTAGTACTGTGCGTCAGCCTTTGCCAACACACAGACTATCAGCATTATGATGGATAGAAGTCGTTTCATCTTTGATTACTTTTTATTTTTGTTCCCTAAATTCAGTACTTTTCCTGCCTGATTTACCTTTTGAGCAAAAGCGAGACTCTTGCTGATACCACTTGCATCCCAATCCCTGCAATAGGCTTCGATGGCTTGCTGATGGTTGCATTTCAACTCTCGCTTGTAGAGTTTTAACGCTTCCTTCTCCGCTCGTTCCGTGGTGTAGGTCATATAGCACTCATGCGGTTCTTCCACACCATACACATTGCTGGTCTGTCCTCGTCTGATGAACACTTCACGAAAGAAACTACGTCCTTCCTTATTCTCCAAACGGTTGATGGTGAATATCTTCTTGCAGTCCACATCGGTCAAACCGAGTATCGCCTTGATGGTGTCGAATCGTTCCTTGAACTTGCTCTGGTCGAGCAGCATCACCACATCCGAGTTGTTGATGATGGCTTCTTTCACTATCTCACTGCCGATGATGTCCTGTATCTCCTGTGTCACCACACCCACGCTTGCCCAGAATTTTCTGGCGGTCTTATACAGATATTTTATGTATTCCGCCATCATGGGCGAGGCGATGGCTTTCCATGCCTCCTCGATGATGAGCATCTTTCGGTTCTTTTTGATGCGCATCTTCTGCAGGAACACGTCCATGATGATGAGCGTCACCAGTGGAAAAAGCAGTGGATCATCCTTGATACTGTCGATTTCGAAGACGATGAAGGTCTCATCAAACAGACTGCTGTCCATATTCTCATTCAGCGTCACATCGTGGCTGCCTCCTTTATAGAAGTCCTTCAACAGATAGTTGTAGGATGACAGGTCTATGCCATGCAGACCGTTCTCCTCGCATATCTTCGGCAGTCGCTCAGTACTGAACTCATAGAAAGTGTTGAAACAGAGGTTGCTCACTCTCTTGGTGGTGAAATAGGCATCGTAATACTCGTTGATGACTTGCTCAATGAGTTTGTCTTCTGTCTTTGTTACCG
>OBCQ01000477.1_pt1 | contig 10819 bp, 5 predicted proteins | sample 1517991 | NCBI WGS metagenome assembly OBCQ01 (sample SAMN03418263, study PRJEB22391) | human gut metagenome | biome: human-gut; feature: organic feature; material: feces | host: Homo sapiens | place: Tanzania | collected 2013-01
TGTCCCGTATGGCGACGATTGGCAGTGCAGTGTCTGCGGCCAGATTCACGGCTTTGACTGCGACGGTACGCTGATGCCGGATGCGGCGCAGTCCACCTGCTCGCATCTGGTGGGGTGCTGCTCGGGCTGCGGCCTGACGTTGGAGAAGATCGGTTCAGCGGGCGAGTTTACAGACTATCATACGTTCAGCGAGGGCGTCTGCACGGTTTGCGGCACGCCAGACCCGAACTACAAGCCGCCGACACCTGACCCCGATCCGGGCGAAGGTGGAGACACTGGCGGTGGCGGTGACACCGGTGGCGGCGATGGCGGCGGTGGAGACACTGGCGGAGGCAATACCGGCGGCGGTGACGCAGGCGGTGGAGATGACGGCGGAGGAGACTCCGGCGGAGATCTGTAAGGAACATCATAAAAGAAAGAAATAACGATAGGAGCAGATTTATGAACACAAAGATCAATGAGATTTTACAGGAGATCGAGTCCGTCATCGTCGGCAAGAATGAAATTGTCGAGAAAATTCTAATGGCAATTCTGGCGCAGGGCCACGTTCTCATGGAGGACGTGCCCGGCGTCGGCAAGACCACCACAGCTATGACGTTTGCAAAAGTCCTCGGCTTGGAGACCCGCCGTGTGCAGTTCACGTCGGATACCGTGCCGTCAGACATCATTGGCTTCTCGGTCTATGACAAAAAAGCAGACGAGTTCGTCTATAAGCCCGGCGCGATCATGACGAACCTGCTGCTGGCAGACGAGATCAACCGTACCTCCAGCAAGACGCAGTCCGCGCTGCTGGAAGCGATGGAAGAACATAAGGTCACAGTGGACGGCAAAACGTATGATCTGCCTGAGCCGTTTATCGTCCTTGCCACGCAGAACCCGGTCGGTTCTGCCGGCACGACGATGCTGCCGAACTCCCAGCTTGACCGCTTCCTCATCCGCGTCAGCATGGGCTACCCCGACCACAAGAGCAGCGTCAATATTCTCCGCGACCGCCATGTAGATAACCCCCTTGACCGGGCCTATGCCGTGGTCAACAAGGAAGAACTGCTGGGACTGGTGCAGGAGGTGCGTAAGGTGGATATGCGCGACGCCGTTCTGGATTATGTGACAACATTGGTGGAGAAAACAAGAAGCCATCCGCAGGTTGCGCTCGGCGTCAGCCCGCGCGGTGCGCTGGCGGTCTGCCGGATGGCAAAGGCGTATGCGTATCTCCATGGCCGTGATTTCGTCATGCCAGAGGACGCGGCGGCAATCTTCCCGGACGTCTGCGCGCATAGACTGATGCTCAACAGCAAGGCCCGCATGATGGAGGAAACGCCGGAGTCCGTTCTGGCAGAGATTTTGAAGTCCGTGGACATGCCGGTGCTGAAAAAATGAAGATAGTACGAAAAATTGTCTGGCTGCTGCTGACGCTGGGGCTTCTCATCCTTGCCGTCCAGACAGCCAGCCCCATCGCGCTTGGCCTTGCCGCCTGCATGGTGCTACTGCCGCTTTTGTGCCTGCCAATGAACCTGTATGCGGCGAAAAAGCTGAAGCTGACGGTCAGGCTGCCCGTGAATCTGCGCAAGAGTGAGAGCGGCGTGGCAGAGCTGACTGTGCAGAATCCAACATGGCTGCCGATTTGCCAGATTGCCTGCCGTGTGTGCCTGGAAAACCAGCTGAACGGCGAAACACAGATCGTGCATGTGAGCGGCGGCATCTGGCCGAAAAGCAAGCGGTCGATGAAGATTTCTCTGCAAAGCCCGTGGTGCGGCCGTGTTCGCCTGAACGTGGAATCTGCCCGCCTGTATGACTGCTTCGGCCTCATCGGCGTGAAAATACAGCTTGACGCGCACGGGGCCTGCGTCGTGCAGCCGGATACCTTCCTGCAGACGCTAGTGATCTCTCCTGCCGCGGCGCATATTGACGATACCGAGGATTATTCCAACGAGCGTCCCGGCTATGACCTGTCCGAGATGTTCCAGATCCGTGACTACGTTCCCGGCGACAGCCAGCGGCAGATTCACTGGAAACTCAGTCACAAGTATGGCAAGCTGATCGTCAAAGATCCGTCGCTGCCGATCACGCGCTCTGCCGCGGTATTCTGGGAGCGCACGGAAGAAAATCCAACGGTAGACAGAACGGATGCAGAAGCCGAGATCGTCGTTTCCGTTTGCCGGAATCTGCTTTCCCAGTCCGTCCAGTTTACGGTGGGATGGAACGAGGGCGATACAGGCCGCTGTGTGTTCCAGCAGATCCGGGATATGGACGACCTCATCGGCCTGCTGCCGCGCCTGTTTACGGCAAAAGCGACAACCGGAGTCAGCGGTGCGTCGCTGCTTCTCCAAGAGGTACCTGCCGGAAGCTGGTCGCATCTGATTTACGTTTCCGGTGAACAGCAGGCGGAAACGGAGCAGCTTTCGTCCATCGGGCGGCTGACCGCGCTTGTCTGCGGTGAGCAGTTCAATGAGAAAGATTACGCCGCGCAGCTCTCCGAGCTGGAACTGTAAGGAGGGCAGGCTATGAAGAACAAAAGAAATACCGGCCTGCGTGCCGGCGTTTACCAGGAAAGCAGCGATCAAAAAAGTACGCTCTTTGATCTGCTTGCCAGCATCCTGATTTTCCTCGCGTTTGCCGCGATTGGTTACACGGTAAGCGGCTTTTCTGCAATGCTCTGGCTGCTTGGGGCAGGTATTCTGACCTGCATCGCTGCTGCGGTTATCCGACATTTCAGAAAAACGAAGCTGCTGTTCCCCATCCTGCTGGCGGCACTGCTGCTCGTTGTCCTGTTCGCGCGGAACCCGCTCCTGAACGGCTTCGGCGCGGCTTGGAATACACTGCGCGGCCTCTGGGCGGCGGAAAAAGGTATCCTTCTGCCGCTTGCCGAAACGGACGGCACTGGCCTTTGGCTGGCAGGAATTCTGACCGGCATTCTGCTTGCGATGGTGAGTGTCGCGCTCTCATGCGTACCGACATTAACGGCAGTTCTATTAGCAGCCTTGAGCGTAGCGGCAGCATTCGTGCAGCCGGGTATCCTGCTCCTTGCTGCGGCAGCGATTGCTCTGCTGCTGCTGACATGGCAGAAAAGCAAAAACGCCGTCTCGGCGGCGAGCTTCCTGCTTGTGGGTGGAATCGTCGCGGGCGTAGCCGCAATTTCCCTGCAAACAGGCACGATGCAGACCCTTTCGCAAAATGCGAAGAACGCTTTGCACTACTGGCGCTACGAAAAAGCGGGAGAAGTCCTGCCGGAGGGCAATCTGTCCGAGTCGGTTACAAAGACAGAAAGCACAGATACGATTCTGTCTGTCACGGCGGACACGGCGCAGACGCTCTATCTGCGCGGCTTCGTCGGTGATACCTACGAAAATGAAACATGGGCTGCGCTGGATTCGCAGACTGCAGCAGAGGAAAAAGACCTCTTTTACTGGCTGCATCAGTCCGGCTTCTATCCGCAGAGTCAGCTGGCAATAGCTGCACGGCTGATGGGCAATTACCAGTCCGGCAGCGTCAGTGTCCAGAACCTCGCGGGATGCAGTCTGTACCGCTATGAGCCGTGTACGGTGCTGCCGGAACGCGCAGGCTTGACGAAAAACAAAATTCAGCCCTCTACGCTTGAAACAAACGGTCTGCGCGGTGAGCGCGGATATTCCTATGAGACGGTTTCGGATGCACAGACGCTGCTGCCGGAGCTTCTGGACTTTTTGCAAAATGACACGTCGGACGGCGTGAAATCGTACTTACAGATGGAAAGCGCGTACCGCGAATTTGTATATTCCTACGCGCTGACCGTGCCTGCGGAGTTCCGCGCGCAGCTTGGCGCAGTGCTGGATCAATGCTGTGAAAGCTACGGCCCGGCAGACAGCCTGACGAAAGAGCAGGCACAGACGGCTGCGCTGGCGTTTTTGGAGTTGTGCTTTGACGGAAGCGGCGATATCGCGCTGCCGCTGACTGACACGGCAGACGGCACGACGTACCAGTACGCGACCGTTGCGGCGCTGGCGCTCCGATACTACGGTATCCCCGCCCGCTATGTTGAGGGATACACGATCAAGACCGCGGAAAACGAGCCGGTGAACGTGGACGCAAGCGCCGCTGGCGCATGGGTCGAGGTGTATCAGGACGGCATCGGCTGGCTGCCGCTGGCGCTGACGCCGGGCCTTGAAGACCTCTCCGCCGAGCAGACCGAGAGCGGCATCAAGCCGGTCGGCGCAGGCAAGGAAGGAAACGGCGACGGCCCGCGCGTGACCGAGGGTCAGGAGCTGGAGCAGGACAACGCAGAGCCGGACAATTCGGAGGACAACACCCCGGACGGCGGCCAGCGGACAGGACTTCTCCACAAACCCGCGTTCTGGATCATCCTCATTGTGGCACTGCTGCTTCTATTGCTTGCGGCTGTCTTCATCCGCCATGCGGTCATCCTCAAAAAACGGAATGAGACGTTCACGCAGGAAGACCAGTCCGCCGCAGCCGCCTGCCTGTTTACAGACTGCGCGGCACTGCTGGCAGCAATGGGCTTCAAGCGCGGCACGGGTTCCATGCTGGAGCTTTGTGAAACGGCAAAGGAGCAGCTTGGAGAGGAGTACGCCGCAAAGCTGCACGATATGACCATGTATAACGCACAAGCGCTGTTTTCCAGCCGTGCGATCTCACCGGAGCAGCTCACAGAAATGCGGGCGTTCCACGGCACGACGATGGAAAACCTGAAAACACGCTGCAAGCCGCTTCGCAAGCTGCGGCTGAAATGGCTGAATTGTCTCTACTGATGGGAGGTAGCCCTATGAAACTGAAACGAATGACCGCCGCATTGCTCCTGCTGGCAATGCTCCTGTCCTGCCTGCCGCTCAGCGTGCTGGCAGCGGATGCAGAGCCGGTCGAAGCGGAGGAAGCCGCAGACGCCGTGCCTGCGGAGGAGATCGTCACGGAAGAAGCCGAAATTTCCACGCAGGCGGTCAATGCAAGCGGATATTTCTATTTTTCCGCCGAAACGGCAAATAAGCTGCTCATTGCGCCGACGCGGATCGCCTTTACGGATGGGCAGACCATCCGGCAGGCGCTGAACGCCAGCAAATACAGCTTTACAACGAATGGCAGCAATCAGTTTATTACGGCGATTGAGGGCGTCAACGGCAACTATACCTATGGCAGTACGCCGGATGGCGTTTCCATTGACAGCGCTGCCAATACTGTGACACATTTCAGATTTAGTGAAGCCTCGAACAGCGCGCCGTCTTCCGGCCTGCAAACCCTGATGAAGGTCATGGCGGACTATCTGGAAGAAGATGCCGACATCCAAAATGCTGCGGCGGAGGAATACCAGGCAGCAGTCAGTGACTATTTGGGCGTTACCAGTGAGAGCGCACAGAGCTATGCAGCCGCGATCACGGCGAAGATCAATGCCTATAAAGCCGGGCAGAACACCAAATACACCGTGACCTTCTCCGGCTTTTCCGGCAGCGACTATACCGTTTCTGCGGTCAACGACTATGGAAAGCGCTTTGAAGATACCGGCCATACCGGTACGCTCCAGCTCCCGGCGGGCGGCTATCTCTTCTCTGTCCGGCAGGGCAACCGCATGGTTTCCGGCAAGATCACGGTCAGCGGAGCAATGACGGTAAATGCCAGCCTGCCCACCGGAGACTGGTTCAATGAGAGCAGCCTGCAGATTTCCAGCGGCTACGACGCGGATTTCGATGCGAACTGCTATGCGTATACGCTGACAGACCATACCGCAACCGTGCAGGTGCCGGACAGCTTTACTGGGCGGCTGTATCCGTATTTTAAGCTGAGCACCAGCGGAACCGGCGCGAAGGTCAAGGCTGTTTACACGGACGTAAGCGGTGCGGCCAGAGAAAAAGACATTCCGGCAGAATCCAACGCGACCAGCATTGACAATGCGCTCTCCCGCGGCGCGTCGGGCAATACGGTTGCGCTCAGAGCCAGCAAGACTGGTTCTGACGGTTATACACAGAGCGTGGATCTGACGCTGCAGCTCGACCGCATGCCGACGCTCGGCAGTCTGCGCGTCACGAACGCCGCAGGTACGGCACAGGCCGCGACGGAGAGCTTCTCCAGCACCAAGACGGAATATACCTATAAGATCCTTGATTCCGAACAGGTATTGAAAATCTATCCGACCGCCACGGTCTCCGGGTCTTCCATCAAGGTCAACGGAAACGAACTGGACGCGGACGGCAGCGCGACCGTGACAATCTCCGGCGAGACGACAGTCACGATCACGGTTTCCTCCGGAAACTACACGACAACCTATACATTGGCGATCCAACCGGGCCAAGGAAAAAAGGTCACGTTCAAGACGGCCAGTGATGTCACACTGACGGTCGTAAACAAGAACGGCGAAGAACTGGCCTATACAAAAACGATTGGCGCCAGCGGCACGGTCAATTATCTCTACACGCTCGTGCCGGGCGACGATTACTCGTATGTTGCGACGCAAGGTACTTATTACCACGCGCGAAAATCCTTTACGCTTGGCAGCAGCGAGGTCATTCAGGTATCGGTCAAGCAGGAGGACTGGCTGGAGGTCCTTGACCTTGGTGACGCAACAGAGCAGACAGCGCGCGGCAATTTGAAAATGAACGCAGCGTTTAACAAGCAGACCCATGAATATAGGCTGGATATGCTGGACGCGACCAACGCGCTCTGTGTCTGGGTCAAAACGCAGAAAGGAACTTGCCGCGCAATTTATTCCTGCCAGAGTGCCGCGCGGGACAGCAGTATCATCCACGAAGAAACGCTCACCAGCAATAAAGTGACCGGCAGCAGCCTGCTGGAAGCACTGCTGTCCGGCAGTGCCTACGGCAATACCGTGACGTTCCGCGTAACCAACACCGATGCGTCGGACGGCGTGACCTATTATGTGGATTACATTCTGCACATTGAGCGCATCCTGTCGCTGAAAAATGTGACGATCAGCCTGCAGAACAGCCCGGTCACGATCAACCGGAAAAGCAGCACCACGACCGGCTTCAGCGGAAAGGAACTGGAATACACGGTTCGCGTTCCTGCTGCGGCATCGCTTCTGAACCTTACGTTCCAGGAGCATATGGACGCGCCCCGCTATGGCGACGACACGACGGGCTACGAGATTTCGCTGAATGGCACGCCGCTCACCTCGCTTGAAAATGTCCCGCTGAAGCTGAACGGAACGGAGCAGGAGGAAACCATCCGCATTACGGTGACGAACCAGTTCGCACCGGAGGCCAAAACGGAATATACGATCACGGTACAAAAAGCTGCGACGACTGCTGTGCGGTTTCAGCTTCACCCGGCTGACGCGCAGGTCTATCTGTATGAAACTGTCAGTCATAACCGCGTCTGGCCGAATGACGACGGAACGTTCCCGCTTTCCGAGGGCTTTACCTATGATTGCTCCTTTACGAAAGCCGGATATATAGGTCAGAACGGGAACATGGAATTGACCACAGAGAACGGGCAGAAGCGCCTGACATTCGGAACGGATACTTATACGAATCTCTCTGCGGTGTCGGTCACGCTGCAAAAGGCGGCTGTGAACTCCAGCATCTTTGAGCTTGACGCAGAATGGGCAAACTTCCGCGGCACGGACAGCAACAACGGCATTACGAACGCAAAGACGCCGATCAGCGCGGCGGACGGCATGCTGTATTGGGCATCCCCGCTGGGCAAGGGCTGGGATAACGGCGCGGTCAGCAGCCCCATCCTTGTGGATGACTGCCTGGTCGTCTATGCTGGTAATCATATTTACCGCGTGAATAAGGCAACCGGTGCAATAGAAGCGAGTGGCGATATGGCTGGAACGTCCAGCTTTGCGATCAACGGCCCGACCTATGCGAACGGCATTTTGCTGGTCGGTTTGTCCAATGGACGCATTCAGGCGTTCAACGCGAAGACACTGGAATCTCTGTGGCTGTACACCGACCCGATGGGCGGCCAGCCGAACTGCCCGATCACGATTCTGGGCGACTACGCCTATACCGGCTTCTGGAACGGCGAAGCGTTGGGCGGCAGCTTTGTATGCGTCAGCCTGACGGACGAGGATCCGACAAGCACGACGGAAGCAAAATACGCAACCTGGCGGCATGAGCAGGACGGCGGCTTCTATTGGGCCGGCGCTTACGCCTGCGACGACTTCATCATGGTCGGTACAGACGACGGCGATGCCCTGCGCTCCTACCTCTATCTGTTCGACCCGCTGACCGGCAAGGTGCTGGACTTCAAAAGCGGCTTTGACGGTGATATTCGCAGCACGATTTGCTATGACGATGTGACAAAGGCATACTACTTTACCTCCAAGGGCGGCACGTTCTACCGCGCAAAGGTTGAAGCGCAGAACGGCAGCTACGCCATTACAGCATGTGACGGACTGAAGCTGGACAACGGTTCCGACGATCCGGCGCTTCCGCCGATGAGCACCTCCACACCGGTCGTCTACAATGGGCGCGCATATATTGGTGTCAGCGGCACGGGTCAGTTTACGCAGTATTCCGGCCACAACATCACGGTCATCGATCTGGAAAACTGGGAAATTGCGTACAAAGTGCCGACACAGGGCTATCCGCAGACGAGTGGTCTTCTGACAACGGCCTATGAACAGAAGAACGGATACGTCTATGTTTACTTCTTTGATAACTATACGCCGGGAACGCTCCGCGTGCTGCGAGATAAGCCGGAGCAGACGGCAGTAGACTATCGGACAAAGGAATCGTTTTCTGGGAAGTCCTACTATACGCCCTACGCAGTTTTTACTCCATATGACAAGCAGGCGCAGTACGCGATCTGCAGCCCAATTGTGGACAGCGACGGCACGATATATTTCAAGAATGATTCGGGCTATCTGATGGCTTTCGGTCGGAGCGTTGAAAAGATCGAGGTTACAACAATGCCCCAAAAGACACAGTATGCAGCCGGTGAAACCTTTGACAAAACCGGCATGGTCGTGACGGCTACGCTCTTGGACGGTTCGACGCGCGATGTGACGGATATGGTGTCTGCGTCGTCGGAATCCCTGACGGATGGCACGACAGAGATCACGCTGCAATTTGGTCGTGACCAGACCATGTATCGCAACGCCACGGCAAACGGCGAAAAGATGACTGCCGGCAATAAAATTGCAGCAATCACGACAACCATACAGATCCGCGTGGGCGATACGGTGGATACCGGTGCGCTTGCCGACAATATTACATGGAGCTTCCGCCCGGCTGTAAATACGCTTTCCATTGACGGCAAGATCCCGGAGGGGCACAAGGTTCTGATTGCATGCTACGACGACAGCGGCAAGCTGACAAAGCTGGAGGTGCTGACTATCAAGGGCAGTGTGACGCTGCCGGGCAGCGCAAAGATCCGCGTATTCTATATTGACGGCAACAGCAAGCCGCTCTGCGCGGCTGCCGCAGTCCTTGGATGATGGGAGATGCAGCATATGAAACGAATCGGTTCCAACTTACTCTGTATCCTTCTCCTGCTTTCCCTGCTGCTCTCCCTGACCGCCTGCGGGAAACCGGAAACGCAGCTTGAAAAAACGGCCGGCTACCTGCAAGCGCAGGTGGCTGAGCCGGGGGCAGGTTCCATTGGCGGCGACTGGCTGATTTTCGGACTGGCACGCTCCGGCGTAAAGGTTTCGCAGAAATACTTCGATACTTATTACAAAAATGTAGAAGCAGCAGTCCGCGAGAAAAACGGAATACTCAGTGAGCGGAAGTACACCGAGTATTCCCGCACCGTGCTGGCGCTGACCGCCATTGGAAAAGATCCTGCCAGTGTGGCCGGATTCAACCTGCTGCGCCCGCTTGCAGATTTTGAACAGGTCGCAAAACAGGGCATCAACGGCACGATCTTCGCGCTGCTGGCGCTGGACAGCGGGAACTATGAAATTCCCGAAAATCCGGATGCCGCCGTGCAGGCAACACGGCAGATGTATGTGGACGAGCTGCTCACGCGGGAGCTGCCGGACGGCGGCTGGACGCTGACCGGCGGCGAGCCGGACGTGGACATCACGGCAATGACGCTGCAGGCGCTTGCCAAATACCGCGAGCAGCCGGAGGTTGAAGCAGCCGTGGAACGCGGCCTTGCCGTTCTTTCCTCCTTGCAGGAGCCGGACGGCGGATATACTTCGTGGGGATCGAGCAACAGCGAATCGGTCGCGCAGGTGATCGTGGCGCTGACGGAGCTTGGCGTGCCGCTGGACGACGAGCGCTTCGTGAAGAATGGCGTTACCGTCGAAGACGCGCTTCTGCGCTTCGCACAGGAAAGCGGCGCGTTCGTGCATGTGCTGGACGGCAGCGGCGGCGACGACGGCATGGCGACCGAGCAGGCATTTTATGCGCTGGCCGCGATCCACCGCGCCGAAACAGGCAAGACCACACTCTATGACATGACGGATGTGATGCAATGAAGCAGTTTTACAGACTGGCCGCGCTTTTTCTGGCGCTTCTGCTCCTTTGCGGATGCGCCGCGGGAAACGGCTGCGGCAAGCCCGAACGGAAAGAGGGTCAGGATCAGTACCTGACCGACCCCGTCCCCGAGGGCAAGCCGCAGCCGGTCGAGCCGGAGGACGTGGAAATTGGCGATGCGGAATACACCTGCACCCTCTCCATCTCCTGCGCCGCGATTCTCGACAACATGGAGCTTTGCAGCAAGGAAAAGCGCGAGCTGGTGCCGGAGGACGGCTGGCTGCTAAAGCCCGTGGAGGTCACCTTCAAGCAGGGCCAAAGCGTTTTTGATGTGCTCCAACAGGTCTGCAAGGACAACAAGCTCCATATGGAGTTTTCCATGACGCCGATCTATAACTCTGCCTATATCGAGGGTATTGGAAACCTTTATGAGTTTGACTGCGGCGAGG
>OBCQ01000478.1_pt1 | contig 10808 bp, 8 predicted proteins | sample 1517991 | NCBI WGS metagenome assembly OBCQ01 (sample SAMN03418263, study PRJEB22391) | human gut metagenome | biome: human-gut; feature: organic feature; material: feces | host: Homo sapiens | place: Tanzania | collected 2013-01
CCTGCAGAACACCATCGCAGCCGAGTTCTCGCAGATTCACAAATGGGAAAAGAAGTACAACAGCTATCTGAAAACGGCATCGGGTTATGCTTCCACGTTGAAAGCCTGCACCTCGCTCTATGACGACGGTGTGAGAATCTTCATCAACTTGTGCAATCTGAAGAAGGCCATAGCAAGCAACCCACAGGGCATTGTGGCGACAGCGAGCATGAACAATCTCTATATCGAGACGGCCACAGAGCTCGTCACGGTATATACCACTTTAAAGGATGCCATAGCCAAAGGTGGCAATGAGAATATGCTCACTGGTGCAGAACGAAGCAAAACCCTCTGGGAACTGAACGACCGTCTGGCACAGTTCAACAAAAAGCTGTCAAGGCTATGTCTAAGCATCAGATACTACACCATGGCCGATGTCTGGAACAATGTCACGACAGGAATGCTCGACCGGAGCAATGCCGAAATAGCCAGTCAAGCCCTTGGCAGATGGCGCAGATGTGCCAGAGTTGTAACACCATAAGAAATATTATTTGAGGATAACATTTATGAAACGTCTCTATGCTCTCATATTACTTCTCTTTTCTCTCATCCTTCCCTTTGATGGGGAGGATGGGAGTTTTCTCCGTGCCCAGGGCAATGACCCTGTCCTGGCAGGTATGATATTCCAATATACCGACAAGGTCAAGAAAGAGTTGAAGCAGCAGGAACAGATGATGCAACTTGTATCTACAGGCCATATATGGATCAAGGAAGAGGTGGAAGGTACAACCAACCTACAGAAAGAGTTCAATAACTATCTTGACCGTTTCAACAGCATCATCAGCTATGCAGCTCAGATCTATGGTTTCTATCACGAGATAGACCGTCTCGTGGCACAACTCGGAACCTACAGCCACCAGCTCAGCCATCAGACGACCAATGCTCTTGCCGTGGCTCTGTCCTCCAATCGCAACAAACTCTATCGGGAACTTGTCATGAGCAGTGTCGAGATAGTCAATGATGTCAGGCAGGTATGCCTCTCTAATAACAAGATGACAGAGAAGCAGCGACTGGAGATAGTCTTTGGCATACGACCGAAACTCAAACTGATGAACCAGAAACTCAAACGGTTGATACGGGCAGTAAAGTACACCAGACTGTCAGACGTTTGGGCAGAGATAGACTATGGAGCCAGGAGTGAAGTGGACAAACCTACCATTGTACAGCGATGTAAAGAACGATGGCGAAGGAATGCAAGACATTGAAGTAAAGGTTCAATATAATCAGATAACAAATAACAGTACAATAATTTAGAAATACATAGCATTATGGGTTGGGGTTCATTTTTAAAATCAACTCTCCGATTGGGAGGAAGGATGACCAGTGCAACTGCACACACAGTGGGCAGTGCTGTGCTTCATCCTCAGCAGACCTTGAAAGGCGTAGGTACTGCCACAAAAAGCGCAGTGGTTGGAGGAAGTCTCGGTTACATTGGTTGGGAGAAACTCACTACAGACAAAAGCGTTGTTGGCATAGTCAGCGATGCCGTCATAGGAGAAGACAACACCAAGAAGATTGGCGACACCGTATCAGGGATTGGCGATGGCGTGAAAGACTTGAAAGATTCCGTTACAGGACTCTCGGACAACGTAAACGGTGCTATCAGCAGTGTGGATTCCAAGTGGAGCGGTATGTCTGGCTTCCTCAGAGCCATGTTCTCTGGTCATGGCGGTGACATGTTCGGAAACTTCTTCAGTAACATAGGCAAAGGTAACGTCTCAGGCCTCAGCCTTGTAGGACTTGTAGTCTCTGCCCTCCTCGTCTTCGGTCGCTTCGGATGGTTAGGCAAGATAGCTGGAGCCGTTCTCGGAATGATGATGATAGGCAACAATGCCAATCTAAGCAGCCTACTTGGTGGCAACAGTGACCGTAAGGCAAGCAACCACAAGGAAGAAGAAAAGCAGCAAGAAGCAGAGCAAACCAATACTGTAAGCAGGCGAAGATAACAAACATTATAACAAAGTATTATACAATGCACTATACACAAGAAATGATACTGCATTCCGACAGTGGCTATTGCATGCCATTCGAGGAAAGAAACGGAGAAGTGACCATGACCCTGGGCTACGGCAAACAGAAGCATCCGCACACAAGAGAATCATTTTTCCATCATGGAGTTGACTTCAAGGTCAGGAACTATCTGCTGTCTGCTGTAGCTACCGGCAAGGTGACAGGTCTGGGCAACGATGCCATTCACGGCATCTACCAGATTACCCGATACGATGACTATGAAGTGACCTATGCCCACCTGAGCAACGTGTTCGCCAACTACGGCAAAGTGGTAAAGGCAGGGCAAGTCATCGCAGTCAGTGCCGACTCCCTCCATGTAGAAGTCAAATACAAGGGCGAAGAACTCAATCCACTGGAGTTCCTCACCATGATCTATAGCAATCTGAAAGTGATGGAACAGAACGGCAAGCCAGGCGCAGCACCTCAGTTCGTCACTCTTGACATGGATGTTCATACCATGTATGACAAAGACCAGAAGGAGATTGAAGACCTCATGATGCGTTTCTTCCCCGACTACATGAGCGACATGAGCCAAGGCATCTATGCCCTACCAGAGCATACGGAACTTGCACTTCGCAACATCTTCACCATGTCGGCCATGAAGAATTACTTCTATGAAACCCTGCCTTCCATGGCGAATCCATTGGGAATGGGATCAAGAAGCATTCCAATAGCCGAGCGAGTACAGAACCTCCTTATTGGAGATTTTCTAAACTATCTCGCCTTGCGCCATCAGATCTTTCTGTCAAGCATGAGCGCCATCGAAAAAAAAAAGCACAAGACCGGGCAATAGCGACAAGCGGAATAGTTGACCCACTGGCAGAACTGGACATCGATGTTCAAAGCTTCGACATTCCACGCCTGGTGAGCGTCTATCCCGACAAGTCGGGAATCAGATGGTGGACTAAGGCTTGGTTCAACAACAGCGAGAAAGGCGAAGCTGCCATTGAGATAGAAAGAAATCTGGCCATCAAGTTCATCAACGACAACATCGAGAAGGACGAATGGCTGGAAGAATATTTCCCGAAACAGATGGAAGTCTATCACAACGCCATCGAACAGACCAGGGAGCAAATTCTCAACCAATTAAACTTGTAAATATAAAGCTATGGTAGAGTCAAAACAGGATAAGATATTCAATACTAAGGTCATACCGATTATGAATAAAGTTCGGAATGACCTACAGAACAAGCTTGCAGACGAGTTGCGGTCAAACTCCAATTCGTTTGCAGGTCTGATGGCAGCAGCAGCTGGACCTGACGGTGGTATGGCATCCATGCAGGCGCAAAATGACACCCTCAAATACACAGGCAAATGGACATCCAAGACCACGGAAGACTATATTGCGATGGGAAAGAGTTGAAGCGACAGCATATCACGGTCAATGCTTCCATGGAACAGAAGATGATAGACAAGATGATAAAAGACAAAATACCGAAATCATCCATCGACTACATCATTCGAAAGGCTGCCACCAGTACTATCTTCTATCTACCGCTGGAAGTCGCAAAATCGCCATTGGAGCAAAAGATAGACTCAGAGGCAGAGAAGCGGTATAAGCCATCAGTCTGGGAAAAGAACGCAGGTATTGCCCTTGGCTCTGTAACCGACCTTGCCTGTATGGGAGGATTGGGAGGAGGCTTAAAGACTGCCGCCACATGGATTGGAAGCGACATGCTCGTAACCCATGTTGGCGATAAACTCAATGACCGATCTGATGTTCCCATGATCATTGCACCGGGAAAGGAGGATGAATACAGACGAACGCAGCAGGAAAAGAAGAAACAAGCGGAGCAGAAACCGCAGGACAAGCCACAAACTGAGGAAGTACAGCAAGCAGAACCGACAGAAGAAGTGAACCAATCTGAAGGTGAAGCCAGCAACACGCAGCCCGAACAGACTAACATGAACGGTTGGCAAGGACTTCTCACGTCATTCGGACTCAACGGTATCAGCGATATAGGCCATAATCTTGGCTATGTATTGGCCATGCTTCCTGATATGCTCGTCGGCATGTTCACAGGTAAGACCAAGTCCATCAATATCAAGGACAACATGATGCCTATTGCAAGCATTGTTGCAGGTATGTTCGTCAAGAACCCGATTCTCAAAATGGTGCTCATAGGCATGGGAGGCATGAATCTTCTCAATAAGGCAGGACATGAAGCCTTGGACAATTTCAAGGCACAGGATCATCCGCAACAGGCTGGTGGCAGAGTCAACTATTGCATCTATCCCGAAGAGCCTCTGAATGCACGCATCCAGAATCCGGAGATAAGAGCCAACTGCCTGATTGCAACCATTGACAGAGTGCCCTGTACCATAGCCCTTCCAGAAAGAGTTGTGGATGCCTACCGTCAAGGAGCGCTGCCTCTCAACACCCTTGCTAATGCGGTGCTGGCCAAGAACGACCAGATGCGACAGATAGCATCCGAAAAGTACGAGGCTGGCGAACGACAGACAGTCATCGAGAGACCACTTGCTCAAAGATAACATAGAACAAAGATGAAAAGATACTGGTATAAATTCCGTGTCAAATACGGTAAAGCCTTTGACACAGGAAAGAAAAAGAAAGTCAGTGAAGAATACCTGGTAGATGCCGAGAGCTTCACCGAGACAGAGAAACGTGCCACCAAAGCTGCTACAGAGCTTATCGGTACCAGAGACTTCGACATCACAGCCATCTCACGTGAACCTATCACTGAGATTCTGAAAGAAGACGAGAATGAAGGCAACCACTGGTACAAGACCGTCGTCTCCCTTGTCACTGAAGATGAAGACACTGGCGTAAAGAAGTTCTCACCACAGACCATCTACGTCAATGCCTCTTCGACAAAGGAAGCAGACCGCATGCTACGTCAGCACATGAGCAGCAGTGTGACAGAGTGGGAAATCAAATCCATAGCCGAGACCAAGGTACTTGGGGTTCTTGGCTATAAGCAATGATCACAAAAACATCATATCCATGACAGAAAAGAATCAGCAAGAAAAGATGGCTGCAGAACGTCAGGTGGAACTGTTCACCAAGGCGTTCGGGAAAGCCAAGGAAGATAATGGCATTTGGCTGGACAACAACGGTCGCAAGGCTCCTGGACTCTACCAGAAGCATTTGCAGGTATCAGCCTTCAATGCCATCATCTTAGGAATGCACGCCGCTCAAAACGGCTACAAGACCAACCAATATACGCTTTTTTCGGAAGCGAAGAAACGTGGCGAGTCTGTTCAATCAAAAGAGAAAGGAGTACCGTTCCTCTGGTACAACTGGAACGAGTATGTCAACAAGCACAACCCTGAGGACAAAATCAGCCGTGCAGACTACCAGACTCTCCCTTCAGACAAGCAAGCAGACTATAAAGGTATCAGAAGCCGTGAAGTAAGAGCCTTGTTCAATATCGAGCAGACTACCCTACCCATGGTAGACAAGAGTGCCTTTGAAGCAACAGTCCAGGAATATGGCAGGTTGAACGACCGAAAGGATGTAGAGTCAGCCTCCACCGCTATTCGCCAAGGTGTAGAAGAGCTTCTGGAGAAAACACGTGAGAACATGGTCGAAATCCGCAGTGACTCTACAGGTGTAGCACATTACGACAGCAAGAAAGACATTGTCTTCCTGCCCAAAGCATCTTCCTACGAACACTATGAGGATTATGCCCGTGATGCAGTATCGCTACTTGTCACAGCCACTGGCCATGGGCAGCGACTGGCTCGTGAAGGTATGGTAACGAAGAACGGAAAGGTCTCTGCAGAGGATGCCATGAAGCAGGAGCGTCTGGTCACAGAAGTTGCCACAGCCGTAAAACTCCAGGAATTGGGAATCTCAGCCAAGCTCTCCCCGGAAAGCATGGCTATGACCGATTATTGGTCAAGAGAACTGAAAGAGAACCCTTGTCTCATTGATATATTGGAGAGGGATGTCAACAATGCCGTGGATATGCTCCACAAGGCAGAACGTGGTGAAAAGGTTGAATTGAACAGCAAGACAGCCAGAAATCAGGCAGATTCCATCAAGAGCATCCTTCCAAAGCACTATTATGTGGCTGACGAGATCAAGACCCTTCCCAACAAGTCCACCAAGGAGTTTGTCCTCGTAAAAGATGCAGAGGGAAAGATGGCAGATGTTGTCCTTCCAGAAGGTGCATCGCTGGGTATGGATAGCGACATTCCTGGAATGAAAAAAGGGCGTATCGAACATGCCCTGCAGAAGGAAGGCTATGAAACCGTCACCTTCTACAATGTTGATGGCTCCATGGGCTACCGTCCTGACGACAGTTTCTTTGACGGCAAGGCTGTCTCTGTAGCCAGACTCAACAACTGGAATCTGGAGACCATCACCCTGCTCGATGTTTCAGATGCTGTGAAACGCTCAGGAGCCGTTGACTTCGACAAGATCCTGATGCTGCGTGACGATGAAGGCAAGTGGACACTCTATCTGAAGCCTGAGAAAGAAAAGGCATTCAGCGTATATCCAGACAAGACCGATGTCAACCTGTTCTTCACCACAGTAAAGCAAGGAGACGAGGAGCTTTCAGACACTATGCGTCAGGACATGGCACAGAAATACTACATGGAAGCTTCCAATAAGCCGAAAATGAAGGTTGACCTCTTCAAGAGCAACGTTCCTGCCGAAGAGGTGGACAAAATCCAACGTGTCAACATCTTCAAGACCAAAGAGACGGACAATCAGCCGAGTGTCATCCTCTGTATGCCTACAGTGAATGGTGAAAAGCTCAAACCTCGTGAGATCTCACCATCCCAGTGGCAACGTATGTGGCTCGCCGAGAACATGCAGGATTACAAGAAACACCTTGCTGCCAGTCTTTTTGCCGATGTACTGCGCAAAGACCGGACCGATGCGGTAGCTGTAGGCACTGAAAAATCGGAGCAGGAAGCCCAGAGCAATGAGGTAAAGCAGAACACCGCTCAGCAAGAGGAAGACAAGGTTACGGAGGAACAGAAAGAGGAAACTCCAGAAAAGAAAGAGCAGAAGCAGAAGGAAGAAAAGGCAAAGGAAGAGAAGACGAAGGCAGAGACAAAGGCTGCCGTTGTAGCAATGACTCCGATGTTAAAGCAATTCTACGAGCTAAAAGGTAAACATCCTGATGCTGTGTTACTTTTCCGTTGTGGAGACTTCTACGAGACCTATAGCCAGGATGCAGAGAAAGCTTCAAAAATCCTGGGCATCACACTCACCAAGAGTTCCCATACCAAGGATGCTGACGGTAAGCCTCTGGCCATGGCTGGTTTCCCATATCATGCTCTCGACACCTATCTGCCGAAACTCATCCGTGCAGGAGAACGGGTTGCCATCTGCGACCAGTTGGAAGCCCCCAAACGTGCCACTGAGGAAATTTCTCCCTCCAAGGTAGAGAGTCCTCAACAGGAACAGAACAATTCATCAGGAATACACAGATAACATGTAATCATCATGTCAAGGAATCAAGAATATGTAGAACAATATGCAGAGTATGCCATGGAGCAGATGCGCCGATATGGCATACCTGCTTCTGTAACCCTTGCACAAGGCATCTGCGAGAGTGCAAGCGGACAGAGCGAGTTATCCCGAAAGGGAAACAATCATTTCGGCATCAAGGCTACTTCCGGTTGGGTTCAGAACGGAGGCAAGTACCTCGTATATACCGATGACCGTCCCAACGAGAAGTTCTGTCAATATGCTTCTGTTGGCGACTCATACGAGCATCATTCCCAGTTTCTGAAAGGAAACAAGAGATACAGCTCGCTCTTCAAGCTATCCCCTGATGACTACAAAGGATGGACAAACGGACTGCAGAACTCCGGCTATGCCTCCAACAAGAAGTACGCTTCAAGTCTTCAGAGCATCATCGAGAAGAACAACCTGCAGAAGTATGACCAGATGGTCATGAAGGAGATGAAAACGCAAGGAAAATCCTTCGGTACCGAAACCAATCCTCGTCAGCACGGAGAACAAAGCAGCCAGAAGACGAGCCAGAAGACGAGAGTTTCAAAGCCTGCGGAGAGTGAAAAGTATTCCTATCCATTGAAGAGAAACGAGTTTATGCTCGTCACCTCACCCTTCGGAATGAGGAAAGATCCGCTCAATCCGGCCAACACGCAAATGCACAAGGGCATCGACATTCAAGCCAAGCATGACAATGTACTGGCTACGGAAGATAAGGGCAAGGTCACTCGGGTCAACAACAATCCGAATACTGCAGGTGGACTGTCTGTAACTGTAGAATACAACAGAAATGACGGCAGCAAGTATCAATGTACCTACATGCATCTGAGCAGCATTGCAGTCAAGGCTGGAGATAACGTCAATGCCGGTCAGCGATTGGGCGTGACTGGCAATACGGGAACCAGAACCACTGGTGAGCATCTGCATTTTGGAGTGAAAAGCATCTCTGCGGATGGCAAGGCACGGGATATAGACCCAGCGGCATATCTTGCTGAAATCTCTCAAAAGGGAAACATCCAGTTGCAGACTCTCCACAACGGCAAGGACATCACCGCTCAGTACAAGGTTAGCAATCCTGCCTCACAAGGCGAAGTGACTGACACGGCACAAAGTCCTGAAGACTGGATGAAGAAGCTTCTGTCATCAGAGGACAGCGGAGTGAAAATGCCAGGCGAAGACCCTGTCATTGAGATGGCTATGACCATGTTCACCTCTCTCATGGCACTTGCCCTGCAGATAGACAACAAGAGCGAAGAAGAGAAAATGCAAAAAGTGACCGACTCGGTTGTCAGCAAGAGCATCGACCTCTCCTCGCTCCTTCCCTCTTATAAAGCCTGTTCCGTGAACATTCAGGATGGCAAGCCTTATCTCCATGTAGATAACGGAACCTTCCAGTTTACAAGAGAAATGACTCTGGCAGAAATGACAAAGCTCCAGCAGACGCTCGGCAATGCCAATCTGAGCGATGATGACAAGCGAAGAGGTGTTGCCTCTATCATCCAGGCTGCGACGGTATCTCAGCAGATGTCACAGAACTATCAGAAAGGCGTTGACAATCAGCAGGACAGACAGGAATCTGTTCAAATCAAATAATGAAGTAAAACAATAAGCTAAGTTTATTATGATTAAATGTAATGTAACCGTATGCGGCACGGTGTGTCGCCAGGCACAGATGCGTGCCAACAAGGAAGGTAAGCAGTTTATCTCTTTCGGAATCAGCGTAGTGGTTCAAGCCAAGACCGGTATCAATAAGACTGTAGAAATCAGCGTAGCCAAGGATGGTGACAACCAGGCAGAACTGGTCAACTATCCAGTAGGTTCCCGTATCGAGGTGGCAGGAGTTCTCCAATTCCATAAGAAAGGCGATGCGCTTTACCTCAATCTCTCTGCTTCGGGAGTGAATACCTTCAATGCAGGAAGCCAGGACGCAATCACCGGCACCATCGAGTTCAGAGGAACTATCGGTAGGCAGGTTGAGGTGAAGACCGACAAGAAGGGCAAGCCTTATACCCTATTCTCTGCCTATAGCAGCGAGAAGGATGATGACAACTATGCCTACACCTGGATTCGTTTCATGCAGTTTGACACAACAAAGGCAGACTGGGTACAGGCTAAGGCTGGCATCAATGCCAAGGGTGATTTGCAGGTGGGAGTCTACAACGACCGCCTTGACCTTACTTGTCGTATCACCGAGCTTACTCCATGGGAGAAGAAAGCTGCATCCACCAACCAATAATGAATGATTATGGCTGATTACAAGAAATATAATACAGATGGCCGTAGCAGTGAAGACCGGGCTTTGGACAAGTTCGCCGAGATGATGATTGAGAAGATCAACACCTTGCAGAACGACTGGAAGAAGCCTTGGTTCACTGAAGGTTCCCTGACATGGCCTAAGAACCTGTCTGGGCGTGAGTATAACGGCATGAATGCCCTGATGCTCATGATGCACTGTGAGAAGCAGGGATATAAGTTGCCTGTGTTCTGCACCTTCGACAGAGTGGCCGGTCTGAACTTCAATAAGGACAAGCAAGGAAAAAGACAGCAGGTTAAGGACAACAATGGTGAAGCTTTGCCTCAGGTGACAATCCTCAAAGGCGAGAAGAGTTTCCCGGTTTTCATCACAACTTTCACCGTTGTGAACAAAGAGACAAGAGAGAAAATCAAATACGATGACTACCGCCTGATGTCCGAGGAGCGACGCAAGGAGTATAACGTATATCCTAAATTGCAGGTTTACAATGTGTTTAATGTGGCGCAGACCAACTTGCAGGAGGCTCGTCCGGAACTCTATAAGAAGCTGGAGGCAGCTGCAGGAGTGAACCGACCATTGAATCATGGTGATGACTTCTCTTTCCCTGCCATGGATAAGATGATCAAGGAAAACGGATGGATCTGTCCTATCAAGCCTGTCTATGGTGACAATGCCTACTACAGCATTTCGAAGAATGAGATTGTCATTCCTGAGAAACGCCAGTTCAAGGATGGAGAGTCCTTCTACACCAATCTCGGACATGAGATGGCTCACTCTACGGGGTCAGAGAACCATTTGGGCAGATTGAAGCCTGCATCTTTCGGAAGCGCAGAATATGCCCGTGAGGAACTTGTTGCCGAACTGAGTGCCGCCCTGGTAGCCCAGCGTTTCGGTATGACCAAGCACTTGAAGGAAGACAGTGCCAGTTATCTGAAAAGTTGGTTAGACAGCTTGAAGGAATCGCCAGAGTTCATCAAGACTACGCTTACCGATGTGAAGAAGGCTTCGCACATGATCAACCAGCATATCGATGCCATGCAGCTGAAAATAGACCAGGAACAATGTCAA